>QWCK01004311.1_pt1 | contig 14184 bp, 14 predicted proteins | sample 1972571 | NCBI WGS metagenome assembly QWCK01 (sample SAMN09866710, study PRJNA288562) | Human gut metagenome isolate term2_stool, whole genome shotgun sequencing... | isolation source: gut | host: Homo sapiens | place: USA: California
ATATTTCAAGGGCTGGTATTCGGGACATATCACGCAGTTGTAGAATTCATCATAGACATACTTCCACCACTCGTGTCCATTCTTCATGGTCTGCGGGCGGTAACGGAGGTGTGGACTTCCCTTCCCTTTTGATGGCCTGATGTGTAAAGGAATTGCACTATACAAGAAATGGCAGAGGACATACGTCCTCTGCCGTTGTTTTTTAGCGGCGGCTGGCGGATACGGTCCGCCCTCAAAGCCGCTGATTCTTTTCGATGTCCAGAAAATACTTGTAGGTATCCACGGTCAGCTCGCCGCAGGCCGCCTCGTCGCAGGCGATGATGGCGCCGTTGTGCATCTGAAGGGTGGAGCAGGTCCACTTCTGGCTTACGCCGCCCTCCACCGTCGCCGCCAGCGCCCGGGCCTTATTGTGCCCGTTGATGAGGATCAAGACCTCTTTGGAATCCGTCACCGTGCCGACGCCTACAGACAGGGCCTGAGCGGGGACCTTTTCCGGATCGTTGCCGAAGAAGCGGCTGTTTACGATGCGGGTATCCGTTGTGAGATCCCGCACGCCGGTGCGGGAGGCGAGGCTGGTATACGGCTCATTGAACGCGATATGGCCGTCCACGCCGATGCCGCCCAGAAAGAGGTCGATGCCGCCGTAGGAGGCGATCTTTTCTTCATAGCGGGCGCACTCTCCCTCCGGATCGTCCGTCATGCCGTTGAGAATGTTGATGTTTTCCGGCTTCATGTCTGTGAGATGGTTGAAAAAGTTGTTGTGCATGAAGTACCAGTAGCTCTGGTCATGCTCCTGGGGCAGGCCCAGATACTCGTCCATATTGAACGTGACCACGTTGGCAAAGGACAGCTCCCCCGCCCGGTTCTGCCGGACAAGCTCCTGATAAACGCCGATGGGAGAAGAGCCGGTGGGCAGGCCGAGGACAAAGGGACGGTCCTCCCCGTGCGCCTTGATCCTGGCGGCGATATAGTCCGCCGCCCACTTGCACATCTTCCGGTAATCCTCCTGAATCACTACACGCATAGCGTCTCTCTCTTTCTGCGGCGGCTGCCGCGGCACGGCATGGGATCTCCTGTTCCGCTTCTTCCGAGAGAGAAGCAGACGGGCCGTGCGGTCTCGACTTTTATAGGTTAAATTCTATTATATACCTGAACGGGGAACTTTTCAAGGCCGCCGGACTTTTTCGACATGCTGAACAGGGTGGCAGCTTGACACCCTGTTTTTTTGCACCTTGGTTTGGCCATAAAAAATTTTTTCAAGTTTTTCGAAAAATAAGTTCGCTTTCGGGCCTTGAATGTTGTAGTAGGGGGGTGAGAGGGTCACACGCCCTCCATGTACCTTGAAAACCAAATGAGCGTGACATTAAAGGCTCCGTTGATTCGCCGCAGACCATTGAGTTCTATTTCAACTTCATTGGCAAGTTCGAGGCACCGGCCACGGAGCAAGGGCCGACGCCGGAGGAGATTCTGCTGATGGAGAAACGGCAGAAAATTCGGGAGAAACGGCACGAGGCATATCTTCGCAGGAAGTCAACAGGCTGGCAGGCCACTTACTACTGGAAAAATAAGCGGGCACGGAAAGAAAAAATGGATGCAGCCAAGGAGGCCATACGTGCCGAGGATCAGGCAAAGGGCATCTATTATCACCCAAAACAAAGGAAGGAGCAGAAGGATGAAGAAGAACTTATCGCTGTGGACGCATGATGAAAACGGACTGGATTACTGCCGTTTGTGGCAGTCAGAGCATTGACGATAGTAGACATTCCACGGTCATGCGTGAATGATTTCATTCAATCTTAACACAAGTACAATTCAATGCGATTTTGAGAACCGTCTGCCAGCTATGGTGGGCGGTTTTCACATACATAGGCAACGCAATTCCGTGGTGCCTAAAGTTTATTTTTGGATCATAAGGAGGACAAAAAGATGTTTAATGCAAGACAGCTGATGATTTTCTATTTCTACGGCACGTGCAATCAGAAGGCAACGATAATTCAGTTTCAGAAGCTGAAAGAGAAAGCAAAACCAGAAGAGCCGAAGAAGGACATTCAGGATCTGATCGATTTTGTTGCAGAATACAAAGATCCAGACAACTACAGGTGGTTTTTCTGGGAGTCATGGCTTGATATTGACATGCACCGTGCAGAAGGTGAGAACAGCTTCATAGATGCAATGAAAAGCCAGTTAGAGGATATGGCGATGGAGGCTATGATGGATTTGTCTTGTCTTGGCTATTGTCTTGGCTTGTAATAAGATTAAATATATGATACATTGCAGTATTGCATGATTTTCAACGGTTTTATAAATTGGAATCATATACCGTAAAGGAAATCGACCAATATCTCTGGCAATTAGGAAAGGCGAATTTTCCCAAGAAATACTGACGGTGCGTGTATGGCAAGCGTAAAAAGAGGGCAAAGCGCCTAAACGGGGGAGACGTTCACTTTGTCAAAATAACCGTCAAAATAACCCCCCCTCCCTGGCTCGCCCTTCCCTTAATTGAACAAAAATATCATTTTGTTCAATCAGATTTCCGTCCACCCGACGACCTGCCAGGTTATTTTGACAAAGTGAGCTTCCCCTTTTAGGCCATTTTTTACGGCTTAGGGGTGAACTTCTCTTTGTCAATTTGATTGTGTCATGATAGGATAATCTTGGCCACATTCTGCGGAAAGCAGGTGTCTAATGTGCCGCTTTTGAGTTTCTGCACACCTGCGCAGTCTGGCAGCCTTTTCAGAACTGAACGCAACAGCAGAGCTATTATATGATGTATGCTCAGTTCTGAGCGTGAAGCCATGCCGCCGATCTTTCCATAAACACCAGCCGCCGCTATCGCCGCTCAAACGCCCTATGCCCTTCCCTATAAAACGGCCCGTTGTAGGCGCTTCTGCTGGCTGCTGGGGGTTTGTTCCCTCTGTGTGTCTTCGTCTGCTTTTGCGGTTGAGCCCTGCGGTCAGTTCTGAGCGATGATTCAGAACTGACCGTAAAATTCCCTCTATCGCTCAGTTCTGAGGAATCGGTCGAAAGCAAAAAGTCCGGGCCCCCCGCCATTACGGCGGGAAACCCAGATATTTAACTAATCCCATGATCCCGATACATAATATCCCCAGGATGATGGAGCTCATATGCAGCCATCTCATCCGGCGCGCTCCTCCCTGTGGAGTGTCCGGCAGATCCACAGCAGTCGCTCCAGCGCGGCCCGCACCGGCCGGATATCTCATCAATCATCATGATAATCCACTGTAAATGTTAAGCTTATACCATGTGCAACACATATTGGCATGCGGCACGTTTTTCTACACACAGATTTGATTGCAAGAGTGGTATATATGACACGTTATCTGACGACCACACTTTATTTATTGCAAACGTGATGTTTGACCGTTAGCTTTCGCACGGAGTATGACGGTTTCGGCCTCTCGACAGAATGTACTTGATTTTTAGGGAACAAATCGATAAAATCAACTCCATAAAAGTTCCCTATAAGGAGGACACACCCGTGGGAAACAACTATCCCGAGATCCGAGAGTTATTGCAGCAAAAGGTGGACTATCAGGCACGGCTGAACCTGCTGCCCTATGATGGTTCCCCAGAGATCAAGGAGCAAGGCGGCAAGCAATATCTCTATATCCGCAAACGAATCGCCAGCCGGCTGACGTCCGAGTATGTGGATGTCTATTCCGATACCCTCTACCAGACGCTGCTGCGAAATGCCAGAGAAGCCAGAGAACTGAAAAAACAGATCCGGCGGATCGAGAAGCAGTTGGCTCAGCAGGGCTACACGGAATCAGAGCTGTCCGACCGGGTCATACTGAATATTGACTTCGCCCGCGCCAATATGAAGGCAAATATCTACGATCAAGCTGTTCTGGAAGGCGTGGCGACTACCTTCCCGCAAACGGAGGACATTATCGAAAACGGTCAAGTCAATGGCATGACGGCAACAGATGTGCAGAAGATCTTGAATCTCAAGCACGCGTGGGAGTTCGTTATGGACAAGGACGTGGTGTCCTATCCCACAGACTACTCCATTCTCTGCCACATCGCTCAGCTGGTCAACGAGGGATTTTACACCAATGGCGGTCGTATCCGGGGCGTTCCTGTGACCATTGGCGGCACCAGCTATGTCCCACCCCTGCCCATTGAGCAGTTGGTCAAGGAACATTTGGAGGACATTCTGCAATCCACCGCAGAGCCTGTGGAGGTAGCCATCCGCCTTTGCCTCTACTGCATGAAAACGCAGATTTTCAATGACGGTAACAAGCGCGCCGCCGTGATCTTCGCCAACCACTATCTGATCTCCAAGGGCGGCGGTCTGTTGGTGATCCCAGAGAGCCATGTGCCGGAGTTCAAGCGCCTGCTGGTGAGTTATTATGAGGGGCGGGATGACGGAAGCATCATGACTTTCATGCGGGAGAAGTGTTGGAAGACGTTTTAAAATATATTAGGGAACTTTTGAATCGGAATTTGGCAAAAAGGTTCCCTAAACAATACTCCTAAAAATTACTTGTCTTTCATTGAAGTATCTTGAAAACGACAGGTAACGGCCAATAGCACATCTATGCACCATTTGTAAATTAGGGCTTCAGAAGCATGCGGAAAAAGGAAAGCAGTACATCATGTGTACCAGCATGATGCCCCCGCAAATCCGTTATCCTCTATAGCCCCAAAAGTTTGGGGAGCTAACTACTACCGCGAAAATCGATGCGAGTCTTGCAGCACAAAGCATCTTTTTAGATAGGCACTTATTCGTTGAAATGTTATCGGGTAAATCTAGGAACATTTCAATGGGCTTCTTGATTTTCTTTCAAAATGATGTATAATGTCCATTGAAAAGTTGTAAGATAATACAGGTAAGTTTTCAACGGAGGCTGGGCTATGGAAATCAAACGGGAACGCTATCTGAAGAAAATCATTTCCTTTATGTGGGATGGTCAAGTGAAGGTCATCACAGGTATTCGCCGCTGCGGTAAATCCTATCTGCTGCACACATTGTTCAAGAATTACCTTCTCGGCGAAGGGGTGGCCGAGGACCATATTCTGTCCTTTGAGCTGGACTTGACCCGTGATATTCGCTATCGCAATCCGTTGGAGCTTGCCTCTCATGTTCGGGAGATCGTAGAACACAGCGCAGGCCAATATTATCTCTTTGTAGACGAAATTCAGATGTCCGATGAAGTTCCGAATCCCTACAATCCGGACGGGAAGAAGATCACCTTTTACGACGCCCTCAACGATTTGAAGTCCTTGTCCAACTTAGACATTTATGTGACCGGCAGCAACTCCAAAATGCTGTCCTCGGACATCCTGACGGAGTTCCGGGGGCGCAGCGATAAGATCCGTGTGCATCCGCTTTCCTTTGCCGAATACTACTCGGCTGTCGGCGGCGATAAGCAGGACGCCTTTGACAACTACGCATTCTACGGCGGTATGCCGCTGATCCTCTCCCGCCCCAACGATGCCGCTAAAATGGCCTATCTGAAATCGTTGTTTTCCGAGGTCTATCTGAAGGACATTGTAGAGCGAAAGAAGATCAAGCGGGAGGATGTGCTGTCCGCTATTCTTGATCTGCTGTGTTCGTCCATCGGCTCTCTGACCAATCCGACGAAGGTTGCAGCCACCATCAACACCGTGCAGAAGCGCAGCGGTGAGAATGTCGTTGCCCTGAACACTGTGAAAGCCTATATGGATCACTTATCGGATTTCTTCCTCTTTACCGAATGCAAACGCTGGGACGTGAAGGGCAAAAGCTATTTTGATTACCCCAACAAGTATTACTGCGAGGATATTGGACTGAGAAATGCCCGTATCGGCTTCCGTCAGCAGGAAATGACGCATATCATGGAGAACATCATTTTCAATGAGCTGATGATCCGTGAATGCTCCGTTGACATTGGCATCGTCTATGGCAATGAGAAAAATGCCAAAGGAAGGACCACTCCGGTCGCGCGGGAAATCGACTTCATTGCAGCCTCCGGCGGCAAGAAGACCTACATTCAATCCGCCTACGCATTGGGAACAGAGGAAAAGGCCATCACCGAGAATAAGCCCTTCGCGCTGACCGGCGATTCTTTCCCGAAGATCATTGTGCGTCACGATATCCACAAGCGTTGGTATGATGATAACGGCATTCTCAATGTCGGCGTCATCGACTTCCTGCTGGACGACACGCTTGTCTAATTTCTTCTAAAAGCAAATATGAAACGCATTGAGGTGGATCTCCTTGGTTGGGGCCACCTCAATGCCTTCACCGGAAAAATTTTATGGTACACCCTTGGCTTTTTCCACTTTTCCCGGCAGCCCCAGCGCGGCGTATGCCGCCACGCAGGCCGCCTCATCCAATGCCCCGCTGAGTTCTCGTCCCAGCAGTCCCTCCAGCCGCCACACTGCAACCGCATAGTCCGGCATCTGTTGCGTGAGTCCCTCGTGGATGAGGGCAGGCAGCCGCAGATATTCCGGCGGCAGCTGCCCCAGCCGGAGGCGGAGCCGGACGAACGCCTCCCCCAGATGCCGGTCTGCAAGCGCACTCATAGCAGCACCCCCAGCAGCTCGTCCATCAGCTCGTCTGATGCCGCCGCCCAGTCGCTCGGGTATCCTGCCCAGGCCGTGCTGGTGCGTGCCAGCTCGTCCAGCTCGTCCGAATGCTCCAGGCAGTAGTCTGCGAGCGCTTCCCAGGCCAGGCCGGGGGTGGAGCAGCTCCGGATGAACGCAGCCTCAGCGGTGACTCCCCGCCGCATCTCCCAGCTCTGGCTGGTGTGGTCCCAGCAGAGGCTCCAGCGTCCGGGCTCCGTGTCTGGGGCGTGGACGGCCGCCAGATCCGCGCGCGGCATCTTGGGAAAGAGGGTGGGGAAACGCGTGCCGGGCCGCACGATGATGCGGAATCCGGTGGGGGCTGCGCCGGTGCCGGCGTCCTGCCACCCGTCGGGGATGGCAGGCAGAACGGGCGTCCAGCCAAGGCTGGGGGTGGTACGCGAGACGGTGCCCCAGGGGGTGCTGCAGATATATCCGACAATATTGTCCATAGGAATCCTCCTCTCTCCCAGACCGGACGGCTTTCTGGGAGATCTCGTATTTCCTGGAGCCGGGGCTCCGGGCTCTTATTTTACTGCCCCCGTAGCGGCTGCCAAAACGCTTCCATCATCCACGTTCCCGGCCCCCATACATTCGGCACAACCCGGATCCTGTCCCCGTGCCACATGGCAATCAGAGCGGAGCCCTTGGAGAAGTACAGCTTGCCCTCCGGGTCGAACAGCTCGGCCCACTCCGGCGGTACGCGGTCCGGCGTCCACTCCTCGGGCGGCATAGCTCCCGGCGCGTACCGCTCCATCCATGCTGCGTACACGTCACGGAACTCCGTGGAGTTCTGCGGGATGCAGCCGTCCAGGATCTCTGCTATGAGGCTCGGCGCGATGTTGCGCACCCGCGGTCCCTCGTCGGGCACGATGCCGTAAATATGCATTTCAATCATAAATCGCTTGAATGGTGAGCATTTTGCTTTGTTTAAGCTCCTCCCAATCTCCATCTGTAAGGGGCGGGAGGATGCTGCACAGCTCGTCAAGATGGTAGGCAGCCAGACACGACAGCGTCTGGTCCCGGTCCACGCACTCCGGCGGATAGTCCTCCAGCAGATGGTCGAGGTCCGGGTTGCGGTGTACCCAGTAATCATCGTCCAGTTGAAGCAGCTTGCCGATCTCCCACAGCTGTGTCGCCCGCTGGTTCGTATACTGTGTGCCCAGCACATAGTTGATCCATCTGATATAGGTCTTTTCCCGCACCAGACAGCCGTTGATGAGCGTTGCGGCATAGGAGGTGCTCCAGAGTGTTGTTAAAATGTGCACGGCGGCGATTGTTGAATAGTAGCAGCTTCCAATGATCTTGCCGCAGCCGAACCAGCCGTCTTTCGCGTTGAGACACCACCGTTCACCGCTGTTTTCGTCCAGATAATTGTAGTGGCCGACGGCCTTGCCGTCCTCCTCGTCCAGTTCCGGCGGAGAGAGCAGATACAGCTTGTGCCCGTATAGCTGTACCGGTTCCACTGTCACCATGCCGCCTGCCCGCAGGAGTTTCAGCGCCTGCTGTGCGTATTCCGCCCGGTGTTCCTCCGGGATATTGATCTCTCCTAAATATTGACTCTTAATGCCCATGATTTCGCCTCCTTATGTGAGTTCAGCATACCACGGCGGACGCGTGCAAACATTAAACCTATGGTATAAAGCGAAGGTCGGGAACGATCTGTTCCCGGCCCTCATTATGCTCTATGCCGCCTGCTCCACAATGATCTTGTCCATGGGGACGCCCCAGAGCTTGCTCAATGCATACAGGTTATCCACGCTGGGCAGATTACGCCCGTGCTGCCAGTGGTAGATCGCCTGTGGATGTTCAAGCCCCAAATAGATCTGTAAGTCCTGAACGGAGTACCCTTGCTCCAGCCGCAGCTGGCGGATGTGCGCGCCGGTAGCCGCAAGGTCAATGGTCGGATAGGCCATGCTGATGCTTCGCATGAGTCTGTCCCTTTATGCTGCCAGATTGATACAGAGGTCGATGCCCAGCTGCGTGGCCAGAGCGTGCTGGATAGCCAGCCGGTCATACCAGCCATATACTGTGCCGATGTGCCGGAGCAGACAGGACTTGTCCAGCGGCATCACCTGCTCGCACATGGCGATACTGCCGCTGGAAAGGCCGTAACCCCGGAGGTATACGTGGGTGGGCAGCGCGGGCTTGTGGCGCTGAGTGGTACAGGGTACTACCGACACGACAGGGCTGGAGGCGTTGCCCAGATCATTGCTGACGATGACGACCGGGCGGGTGCCGCGTTGGACGTGGCCTGGTACAGTCGGCAGGGCTGCCCACCAAAGCTCCATACGGTGCACGGCGGGATGGGGAAGGTTCTGCTTTCGCTTTTTCATAATTTTGTCTCCTCGTATAAAAGATATTTGGAAACAAAAAAGCACTGCACAGGCTATAGTAGTCCCGTGCAGTGCGGAAGATTCTCTTGCCTTGGGGGGGCGAAATGGGTATAATATCCCTGCGGTGCAGAGTCTCTGCTGCTTCGGGCGGTGCGTCGCCTGCTGCAGGCGGTGGGGTGCTGGTAACACCCTGCCGCTGCCGTGCTATTCTGTTTTCATCGTCATTATACCACTTGTTGATAGGCCGTGCAACCCGCATCGGGCCATCGCGCGCGGCGGGAAAAAATTTCAATTTGCGTGGAACAGGCAGGAATGTCCGAGGTGGACATTCCTGTTTTTTATGTAAGTCAGGTGGCCGGCAGGTACTGTGTGGCAGTCAAAAAAGGAGACACAAAAATAGTTCTCTTTGTCAATTTGATTGTGCAATGATAGAAAAATTACGCGATCACAAACGAGCGGCAGCGCTGCTGCGTGCGGCAATTTCACTGAAAGAACGGCAATGCAATTCGTGCTTCTGAAAGCTCACTGGCAGATAAAATTGATATAAATAAGATGTGCGTTTTCAAATTTTTCGAGCGTTTCCGACGGCGTGTTCGCCGCTTTTTTTGATGAGAAATCGCAAATTATTCGACGGTTCTGACGCGGCTGTCCCCTCTTTTTTGGAGATGAGTTATTGCAAAACACGCACGAAAAATATCGTCGGTTTCGAGGAAAACTGAACTCGTTTTTACGAATTTCGGCTCTGTTCTTTGAGCGAGTTCTTCATAGAACCCAGCCGGTTTTTCGCCGGAATTGACGCTGCTTTCGGCGGAATGGAGCTGTGCGATCTGCGCAGTTCGACCGCTGAGCGACGCACCTGCGGCCGTCCATGTACGCAATATGCAAGCTGCTTTTGCTGATAAAAATGCTGCGGAATTTCCGCACAAGCGCGCCAACGACGGCAGCTTTTTTCTGATGATTTTGCGCTCGCAACCGGCATTTTTATCTTTGAAGTCAACAGCTTTACGCTCTACAAAGACGACTGAAAGTATCCGAATTCTCATCGAAAAAGTTTATTTATCGGCCCTTTTACGAGAGAAAAAAGATGGCGGAATGTGTCCAACGCGAGTCGCAAAGCGCGTCCTGCGTGAGCAAAAAGCACATTCTGCCGTCTCTTTTTTTTGAGTACTCCTGACTGGGTTTGATGCAATTCAACTGCGGAGTTCTCCCCCGTCTTGACGCTCCGCAGTCACGAAAAGCGGAGGAAAATTGAGAATGAACGGAGCACTCTCCGGATTTTTTTCGCTCAAAAAATGAAGAAGAAACACGCATCCGCTGTCTCATTTGGATGGCGGTATGGTACGTCATTGGGGAGCTAGGCAGTCTGGCGGAGCACACCGCCCCGGCAGAGCTGAATGCCAATATCCGCCTGGAGCCCGGTAAGCATGAACTGACCGCCGAAGAGATCGCAGCGGCCAAGGCCAATACCGCCGCCATCGCCAATGGCTATGGCCTTTGTCTGGTGGGTGTTCCGGGAGGCCGTCGGCCTCTGCAAAGCGGCCAGCTGTACGGCGTTCGTGAACCGGTACAAAGCCTTTGCCCCCAGCCCGGCTGCCCGGACCCGGCTTAAAGCCAAAACGAGAACCACCCGGCGGCCGTGGGCGAATTTTTTTCTTGACTTCTGAAAGTGCGCGCCGTATAATCATATTGTAAATGTCTCTCATCGCCCGTCAGGGCTCGTCTCTTCTCCGCCCTTAGTGGCGGTCGTTTCTTAATTTGACGTTCTTCACGGTTTGCGGTATCCTTACCGTAGATTATGAAGTAATAACCAAACAAGAGAGTTCATTTCAATAAAGAGAGTATTTTTATAAAACAAAGAGCTAAGACAAACCTTAGGGAAATCCCTTAGGTTGTTTTAGCTCTTTTGTTTTGCGAAAGGAGGTGGAGCATATGCAGATCATCGTGATCGCCTCCCGCACCCGGCAGGGCGGGAGATTGACCCAAGCATTGCTGTCTGCCGGCAGCACATGGCACGCGCGGCCGCTGGCCGCATCCGTCTGTGCGGTAGTGCCTGCCGCCGCTGTGGCCACTGGTCACAGCAGGGCGTTTTTGCGCCCCATGCAGCATCTTACTCACCAACCCCAACTAGAGACAGTGGGCAAGCGTCACCCACGGAGCCTTACGCGGCAAGGCTTTGACGCATCTGGAAGTTGGAAAAAAACCAGAAACAGGGACCGCGAACGATTGGGGGTACTATACCCATTTGGAAAGGAAGTTGCATATGATCCACACTCAGAACGAGGGCATCTATCACGCCCTCCTGGCCCAGCTGGACAAGCTGGAGCGACACAACCGGCAATGTAGCTATAAGACAAGGCAGCGTTATTACGAGGCCATGCAGCGGTTCTGCAGGTTCCTCGCTGATGTTTACCATCTGCAGAAGCTGGCCAATATCTCTGGCAAGCATCTGGTTGCCTACGTTCGCCACCTGCAGGAGAACGGTAAAGCGGCCAGCACCATCAAGACGGAGCTGGCGGCGATTCGGTTCTGGCACGATAAGCTGGGAGAGGCTAAATATAAGCTGCCCTCCAACGGGGATCTAGCAGATCAGGCGCCGTTGGAGCGCCGAAAGCTTCAGGGGATTGACCGGCACTGGACGCCGGAGCAGTTCACGGCCTTCGTGGCGGTTTGCCGGGAAACTGGCCGGACTGACTATGCAGATATTGCCACGCTCACCTTTTATGTCGGTCTGCGCATCCATGAGGTCTGCCGGCTCGATACGGCCGCTGTAGAGGCGTGGGAGCGCACAGGGCTGTTGACGGTCAAGGGCAAGGGCGGACGTGTCAGGAGCGTGCCTGTGACGGCGGCAGCAGCCAAACAGGCACTGCGGGATCGAAAAGCTGCCGTCCGGCGGGGGCATAAGCTGTTCGTGCCGGACGATGTGGCCACGGATGCCTATATTCATGCTTTTCAGGCGTTCCTTCGGGAGCACCGTCCGGACCAGGGGACAAATCCCCGGCCGCTGACACACCACGGGATGCGGCACAGCTATGCGGCCCGGCAGTATCGGGAAGCGTTGGATGGCGGGGCTACAGAGTACCGGGCAAAGTTGGAGGTGTCCAAGCTGCTGGGCCACGGCCGCGCAGATGTGACGAACGTGTACTTGGCATCCCGAAAAGCCTGAAAACCAATGACTGAGGTACACACAAAAGTACACACTGATTTTGCTGGTTAGCCAATAACTTTTTTGCCATGATAAAAGGCAGTGCCTGATTCGAGTCCAGCAGTCTCTGCCAAAACGACAAAATCCGAACTTGTTCCTAATCGGGGATGGGTTCGGATTTGTCTTTTATTTGCAATTCTTTACAATGTGGCGGGGCATCCCGAAGCAGACACCTCTGCCCTTTCTACGTTCAATGACAAAAATCAGGTTGCCGCGTATGCGGTCAACGGCTTTGCATGGGCGGTTTCCAATAAGGTTGTTGGCGGAACCAGCAATACCACTTTATACGAATCTTGATTCAGAGACTTTTCCCATTGGAACAATCAAAGAACTTTACCGTCTCCGTTGGGGAATTGAAACTTCCTTTAGAGAACTTAAATATACCATTGGGCTATCTTGCCTGCACGGCAAGAAAACGGACTTTTTACTACAAGAGGTTCTTAAAATGCTTTACACCCAAACAGTGTTAGCGTTCGCCAGGAAAACCACTGCGGGGGTGTGGACATTTTTTTGGACTTATTTGATGTAGTTCCTAAATTTCTCCGCCTCAATATCAATGGAAAAAGTTGGGTAAAAAATATCTTCCTCTACAATTCCAATGGCGGATGTAGAATCAATCAACTCACCTGAGTTCGTCTCAAAAACTTGAATTTCAATTTCATCATCATTTGGGTAAGCGCGCAGCATAGTGATCAAATCGCCGACTGTCATTTTCTATTCCTCCGTATTCATTACTTGCACAAGCCCAGGCTAGTGGAAGGCATGACTCCCAGGCAAAAACTTCGGCTGAGAGCATGTCGAATGCTGATCTCATATCAGGAGAATGGTGATTTCGAATTTCAATCTCCTCGGGTGGAAAGAATCTTTTCCGGCGAAACGGGAAATTTGATCACTCAGTTTATACAGCATGAGCGCGCTATTGGTCGTTCTGAAAAAACAATCGAATCCCGCGAAATATATCTGCGCGCATTTAATCTCTACTTGCAACGATTTGATTTGTCCTTTAATGACCTGTCTGTCGATTGCATCGAGGCTTTTTTCAAATCAATGAATTATGAGCTTGCGATGCGCCATAACAGTGCCAACCATCTCAGGCAGCTTTTCCATTATCTCTATGATCGCGGAATTACTGTTACAGACAATCTCCCACCCACAGGCCGGATGTGTGCAGGATGCTGGGAAACTAAAAGCACCAAAGCCGGCGCCAAATGGAATCGAACAAAAGCCCCCTTCCCTGTTCGCTGTGCGCTCTTGCACTGAACACAGGAAAACCCCCGGTTCGCACGAACCGGGGGTCTTTGCTCCTCTCTGCGGCCGGAATCTTCCGGCCGCGGCTGGGTTCTATGGAGTTTGGGCTTTGGGGCTTACGCCGCGTCGGGCGGGAGGGCGATGCCCTCCTCGTCCCAGGTGGTCAGCGCGAAGTGATAGGGACGGCCCTTCTTGTCTTTCTGGCGGTTCAGCTCTGCCAGCAGCGCCTTCACCGTGTCGGGGTGGCGCTGGGCGATGAGCACGGCCTCCCGCACCTCCATATCGTCCGCGACGCAGCCGTCGTGATACATCCGCAGCTGATACAAATCCTCCGCCTTGCTGCCGCCGGCCTTCGCCTCAAAGAGCGTGACGCCCTCCGTGGTGCTGACGAACAGATCCGACTTGATCTGCAGGTTCAGGCACTGATACAGATTCTTCTCCGTGGAGACCCGCAGGACGCCCGGTTCCGCCGACTTTTTCTCCGCCAGCAGACGCACCAGCATCTGCTCCCGACCCTCCTCCTTGAAGGGTTCGGGGATGTTGGCGCGGATCCAGCTAAACAGCGCCGCCACCTTCTCATCATCCTCGCGCAGGCCGTTTTTCGCCGACTTGGTATCCGGCAGGGCCTCCGCCTGATCGCTGAGAATGTCGATCTGGGCGAGGAAGCGGTTCTGGCTGGGGTGCAGGGCCTTCCCCCAGATCTCGTTGTACAGTCCGTGCTGAATGGCGCGGCCGTTGATCCGGATCTCCGCACCGCTGGACGCCATGTTGGCGCGGTAGTAGAAGGCGTTTTCCTTGCTGCGGCGGATGCTGCCGTAGCGGCAGCAG
>QWCK01004318.1_pt1 | contig 14163 bp, 7 predicted proteins | sample 1972571 | NCBI WGS metagenome assembly QWCK01 (sample SAMN09866710, study PRJNA288562) | Human gut metagenome isolate term2_stool, whole genome shotgun sequencing... | isolation source: gut | host: Homo sapiens | place: USA: California
ATAACATTTCCAACAATATGGGAACCAAACAGAATGCATTAATGGGCCTTGCCGTCATAACCATAACCCCGGTAATCCTTCTGTCCATCCTCTTCTCCAAACAGCTGAAGCAAAGTATTATGGCGTCCGGCGTGAAAGGATAACAGGAAATGGAAAAAACAGATACTTCTTTTATGGAAACACTTGAAAACGAACTGGCAGGCCTGCACATCCGCAGACCCGCCCCGGGGCGCAGTGTCAGCGTTGCGGACTTTGGTGCAAAACCGGACGGGAATTCCTGCAATTATAAGGCCTTCGCCCGGGCGCTTGTCTGCTGCCGGAAAGAAAAGCTGGAAACCCTGCTTGTCCCCAGGGGAGTCTATCGCTTTAAAGAATGCGGCGGGAACGCCCATCTTGATCTGGATGGAATGGAGAACTTTCTTTTAGACGGCCAGGGAAGTGAATTTATTTTCGAAACATGTAAGCCCTATCTTTCTGTCTGCGGCGCACACCGGATTATGATCCGGGATTTGGTTCTTGACTGGAACTGGGAAAAAGCCCCTCTTGCCAGCGCCGGCATTGTAACGGAGGTCGCAGCGGACGGCAGCTATATCGAATGTACCTTTCCCGCCTGTAAAACCATTCCCGACAAGATGCATTTTACTATTGTAGGTCCCTTTGATCCGCACCGCTATACGCCGGGCTGCAAAAACGGCATGGAATTCCGTCCCTATAAAAATGAATATGTAAAAGACAGCGGGGATGAAGAAACAGACGCCCGTATGCATGAACTGATCCGGGAACTGTCCGGGGTGTTCAAGCCGGTCCAGGAGAGAGTGGATGCCAATACCATGCGGTTTTATACCGCGGATCCGGATTTTACAAAGCAGCATTTTCATCGCGGAGACTGCTATAATTTCCGGCATTATGAATACAGCATCCTCACAATCCCCATTCGGGATACGACCGACTGTACCCTGGAAAATATCACCATTTATTCCTCCCCCGGAAGCGGTTTCGTAGGAAACGGGGATATCCATGGCCTGCATTTCAAAGGCTGTAAGGTCACCGTCCGGCCGGGCACCGCCCGGAGCATTTCCACTGCCACAGACTGCCTTCACATCTGTAATTCCCAGGGGAATTTTATCATAGAAGACTGTGAATTCGGGTTTGCGGGGGACGACTGCATCAATATCCACGACAATTCCTGCATGGGAATAGAAATTACAGGCTCCCATTCCCTGATCGCCCAACGGGCGGTAAAGGAATCCGTGCTGTTTGAGCCTGGTTTCCCTGTGGAGCTGCGCAATCCGGATTTGTCCCCAACCGGTTATGTATCCAGGCTTACGGGTGCCGATTATAATCCCCACAGCCGCACCTGTATGCTCACCTTTGAGGATCCCCTTCCACAGTCCCTTTCTCCCGGCACCGTTCTGTGGAACCGGCGTTTTTCCACCCAAAACTATATCATACGAGGCTGCCGCTTTACCAACAACCGGGCCAGAGGCATCCTTCTCCAGGGTTCCAACGGGCTGGTGGAAAACAATGTCTTTGAAAACATCCAGGGCGCGGCCATCCAAATCGAAACCGGCTGTGAATCCCGCTGGAGCGAAGGCCACGGCGTGAGCGGCCTCCTTATCCGGAACAATATCATCCGCCACTGTGACCTGAACGCCTGGCAGATGGCAGTGCTGTATATGGGTGTGTACCTGCCGGGCGACAGGACGGAGGAACCGGTTTTCCGTAATGTAGTAATCGAAAAGAATACGTTTATCGACTGCCCCAGGCAGGCCATGTTCCTTTCCTCCTGCCGCAATGTCATCGTACGTGACAATGTCATCATCAACGCGCTGCAGCTTCCTCTGGAGGAAGCCTGCTACGGATCCAGCACCATGGAAAAACCGGTGTACGGGGAAACCTACCGGGGGGTTATCCAATTTGAAAAGGCATCCTGCATCCTGGAAGAAAACAATACGGTTCTCTCCATGCTGCAGCATTAGCAGGGCAAAAACCTCCTTGAATCGCTTGTATTATTAGATTCTTTTGTTATCTGATGGATTTATTATATGACAGATTATCGGCAGTTCTGTTTGCATTTTGTTTGCGAATTATTAAGTTATAAATGCAGCGATACCTATCCCTTGCACCGCCTCACGTTGGAAAAACACGGGCTGAAAAACCGCCCCGGGGAACAGACTCCGGAGCGGTTTTTCTGATTGGCTCATTCTGCAATTTTCTTTCTCTCCCGCCCGGCCAGACGGATCATATAGATGCCGATGAACAAAATAATCACACATACCGTTCCTCCGGTGATTTCATTTTCCTGACCCGAAGCATATGGATAACCGACGCGGTAACTTTATAAAACGTATAGGCCGCCGGCTCTTTTTACACCAGCAGTTCTCTTTCCTTTACAAAGCCGGTATGAAATCATATAATTAGAGTTAAACATTAGTACTACAGGGGGGACGGACATGGAAAATGTAACTCATGGATTTTGCTCACGTGAGGAGTGGACACAGTGGTTTGCCGATTATAACCTGATTGTGTCGGAAATAAATGATGCCAGCTATGAACTCATAGTAAGCGATCTCCCGGCAGACGAGTGGATTGCGGGATACCGCCATAACTCCAGGCAGATCCGGGAGGCTTACGTACGCAATGAGCAGATGCTGGATCGCCATGTCCGTTGGTTCACACGTACGCCCGGGCGCTGGACCAGGGAAGTGGCAGACCCGCTGACAGACTCCCTTTTCCGTTTTATCACCCGCGTGCAGGATCTCGGTTGCGCATATGAAATCGCAGATTCACTTGTGGATTTTTATAGTCCGCTTGGTGATGAGACAGCATTAATGAAATGCTATACGGTACGAGCCTTTTCCTATGGCTTTCTGGAACCCATCCACCTGGGTTCCCGGGCTTATGAGGATTGTGTCCGTGCCGCCGTATTCTATGAACGGCATTTCATGGAGCTTACCCCGGAAGAGCAGAGCATGGGGTTATCCATCTATGACTTGGAATTTGACCGCTTTATCAACTGTTTAAAACTGGGAAGCATCACCCCCGGACTGTTGGATGACATGTTAGCCTGCTATGAAGCGGCAAACCGTGCTGCCGCATATGTTATCCGCACCGATCAGGGGTATGAATTCAACCGGATCATACCTGACTTTGCTTATTATATGGGTTTTGGGGCCTTATGCCTAATGCCCGGGATGTGTATGGCCGCCCAGGCAGAGGTCATCTATCAGGCCGCCGCACACCGCCAGCATGACCCTGATCGATCCGGAAAAGCTCCCTCGTTAAATTACCGGGTACGAACCGGGCTGGTTTACCGGATGGCCCAGCGTCTGCTTGGCCTGTGCACGGATGAGACGATTCTCGCAGAACTCACACAGCTGACACAGGAGTATTTTCCCACACTGTTTACAGGTGCCACCTACAGCCAGGGAGCAGTAGAGGCCGTGAGCGCCATCCAGCTGGCAACCGAAAATCTGACCCGGCACGGAGAAAAAGAACCGGCTCTTTACCAGGCGGTGCAGGAGCTTTTCGCCCGGTATTTTACCACCCGGCCCTATACTACCTTTGTGGATTACGTCTGCGGTTCCTATAATTACTGCTATGTGCTTTCCGCGCTGCCTCATATCTGTGATGAGGAAATTCTGCTGCAGACACTTCTGAAGCTGACCATGTTCCGGCAGGTACAGACAGCCATGCACTCCATCATGGTCGGCAGGCTGGCGCTTGAGCTTCTGGACCGTCTGATCGACCGTCGTCCGGATCTGCTGTCAGGCCAGTTAGGAACCACTTCTCCGGAAGAGGTGGTGCGCCGCAGGAAGGAGTTCCGGCGTTATCTCTATTCCGGTGCGCTGCTTCATGATATCGGAAAGGTATTGTGCTCCAGTGTAATTAACGCCCAGAGCCACCGCCTGGGAGAGCTGGAATTCCAGGTGCTTATGTTCCATCCTGTCACCGGAGGTGAAATGCTGGAAAATCTGCCCTGTCTGTCGGTTTTCCGGGATATCGCGCTGGGACACCACAAAAGCTATGACGGTACCCGGGGATATCCGCAGGAATTTGACAATACGGCTTCTCCCCAGAAGATTTTTATTGATATTATCACTATCTGTGACAGCCTGGATGCCGCTACCGATCACCTGGGACGCAATTACGCAACTGCCAAGTCTTTTGATACGGTGCTGGAAGAGCTGAAAGCCGGACGTCAAACGAGGTATTCCGGGGATCTGGTCGATCTTCTGGACGGTGATAAAGACCTGTGCGCGCAGGTGCGCAGTATTCTGGAGGAAGGGCGCCGGGATGTCTATTATGATGTGCACAAAATGATTCTGAGCGAATTGTCCGTTCCGCTAAAGCCGAAGAAAGATCACGACTGGCTCTTCGATTTGGGCCTTCCTTATGGAATCGACTGATAAAGAAACCTGACGGAATAAAGCCATATGTTTCTGAATAAGAAATGCAGTATAACAGATAATACTGCAAAAAGGAAAGTGAGGAATCCCTCATGCACTGCACCTGCAAACTATCAGATTCCGTATATTGGACGGGCGGCTGTGACCGCCGTATGGCTTTATTTGAAAATCTGTTTCCCATTCCCCATGGGATCACCTATAATTCCTATCTTATCATGGATGAACACACCGCATTAATCGACACGGTGGACGCTTCGATCTCCCGTCAGTTTTTGGAGAACGTTCTCCATACGTTAAACGGACGCCCGCTGGACTATCTGGTAATAAACCATATGGAACCGGATCATTGCGCCAACATTGAAGAGCTGCTGCTGCGTTTCCCGGATATAACGCTGGTGGGGAATGCAAAGACCTTTGCGCTGATGCGCCAGTTTTATGATTTTGATTTTACAGGCCATATGCTCACGGTCAAAGAAAAAGACAGCCTGGGGCTTGGTTCCCACACGCTGCGCTTTTATTTAACCCCAATGGTACATTGGCCCGAGGTCATGATGACATATGAAGAAACAGAGAAGCTGCTCTTCTCCGCCGATGCTTTCGGCAGCTTCGGCGCCCTGAGCGGTAATCTGTTCAATGACGAAGTAAACCTGGAACAGGACTGGCTGTCCGAGGTCCGCAGGTATTATGGAAATATTGTGGGAAAATACGGGATTCAGGTCCAGTCCGCGCTGAAGAAGCTTTCCCTTTTGGATATAAAAATGATATGCCCGCTCCATGGCCTGGTGTGGAGAAGCCGCCTGGATCAGTTATTCCATCAATATGACCTGTGGAGCCGCTATGAGCCGGAGGAAAAGGGCGTCATGATCGCCTACGCCTCCATGTACGGCAACACCGAGGCCGCCGCCCAGGCCCTGGCCGCCAGTCTGTGCGAGAAGGGCGTTACCAACGTGTCGGTGTACGACGTGTCCAACACCCACGTGTCCTACCTGATCTCCGAAGCCTTCAAGTACAGCCATATCGTACTGGCCTCCGTCACCTACAACCTGGGCATCTACCCGGTGATGAAGAGCTTCCTGGAGGACATGAAGGCCCTCAACCTCCAGAACCGCACCTTCGCCCTTATCGAGAACGGCTCCTGGGCCTGCAAGTCCGGAGATCTCATGCAGAAGTTCATCGATGAGGAGATGAAAAACATGACCGTCCTCAACGAGCGGTTGAGTATGGCCTCCTCTCTCTCCGACGACAAGGCCGTGGAGCTGGATGCCCTGGCCGACGCCCTCGTGGATTCGATTCAGGTATAAAAAGCAAGCAAGAGCACCGCGGAAGCTGGCTTCCGCGGTGCTCTTGCTTATATACACTTTTTTCGCAGGAGAAAGGTGACGGCAAACCAAACCGCCAGATAGAGGGTGATGGACGCCCCGGCGGAAGAGCCGATATAATAGGAGGTCATCAGCCCCGCCAGGCCGGAGATCACCGCCCCAAGCAAGGAGAACAGGTGATACTGCCGCATGTTCCGGGCCACATTCCGGGCGGCGGCGGCGGGGAGCACCAGCAGGGAGTTGATGACCAGCAGGCCCACCCAGGTCATGGATACCGTGACCACCACGGCGATGGCGGCGGAGAACACCGCCTCCTGCCAGAACACCCCCACCCCCCGGCTGTCCGCCAGGGCAGGGTGGATGGAGGACAGCATGAGCTGATTGAAGGAGCACAGCCACAGCAGTACCACAACCAAAAGGATCACCGCCAGCAGGGCGATCTTGGCGGGCTCCACGCTGAGAATGTCACCGATGAGCAGGCTGTTGTACTGGGTGAAGCTGCCGCCGCCGAAGGTGGCAATAAAGATACCCAGGGCCACGGCGGTGGAGGAAAAGACGCCGATGACCGTGTCGCTGGCCATATTGGACTTTCGGCGCACATAGGTGAACAGCAGGGCAAACACCGCCGCCAACAGCACCGCCATCCACAGGGGATCGGCCAGGCCGCACAGGGTGCCGATGGCAATGCCGGTAAAGGCGGAGTGGCCCAGCGCGTCGGAGAAGAACGACATACGGCTTGTGACCACCATGGTGGAGAGCAGGCCGAACAGCGGCGAGATTACCAGCACCGCCAGCAGGGCGTTGCGCATGAACTGCCAGTGAAAGGGCTCCAGGAGCCCGGCCAGGAAATCCATCAGCCCCTCCCTCCTTTCCCCAGGTTCCCTTTCCCCAGGTTCAGGTGAAAGACCTCCTGGAACTCCGGCGAGGCCAGCACCTCATCCGGCGGCCCCACCCGCAGCACCGTGCCCTTGAGGAGGATCACCTTGTCGGCAAACTGGCCCAGGGTGGCGAAGTCGTGGGTGGACAGGAGGATGGACAGGTCATAGCGGGTACGGATCTCGTCCAACATGTCCAGAAGCTGCTTCTCCCCGTCAATGTCCACGCCTGAGAGGGGCTCGTCCAGCACCAGAATGTGGGGCAGCGGCTCTAGCGCCAGGGCCAGCAGCACACGCTGGAGCTCACCGCCGGAGAGGGCCCCCATCCGCCGGTCCAGCAGGCTCTCCCCATGCACCCGGGCCAGACATGCACCCACTCTGGCCCGCAGGCTCCGGGGGGAGGGCAGGAACACCGGATAGCGGGAGATAGCGGCGGAGAAGAAGTCGAACACGCTGACCGGGTCTCCCCGGTCAAAGCTGGGAGACTGAGGCACGTAGCCGATCAGCGGCCGGGTCTTGTCGCCCCCTGCCCGTTGGAACTCAATGGTTCCGGTGTGAGGCACCTGTCCCAGGATGGTACGGAAAAGAGAGCTCTTTCCCGCCCCGTTGGGGCCGATAAGGGCCACGATCTCCCCGCAGTGCAGGTGGAAGGAAACATCTCTCAATACTTCCTCCCCGCCGAAACTCACCCCAAGGTCGGTGGCTTTCAGACAGCAGGTACCGGCACAGCCGGGCCCTGTGGTTCCGTGCTTGTGTACGCTCATCCCAATGCCTCCGCGATGGTGTCGATATTTTTCTGCATGGCGTCGAGGTAGGGCTGGATGCCCGTGCCGTCGCCGCTCATGATCATGTCCAGTTGGTACACCGCACAGCCGGTCTCCCGGGAAATGGCCCGGGCGGTAGCTTCAGAGCCATTGCGCTCGGTAAAGATAGCTGGAATTTCATATTCCCTCACCAGATCCACAACCTCCTGGATCTCAGCTGCGGAGGCCTCCGCCCCCTCTTCCTCCTCGATGGACTTCAGTAGGTTCAGGCCGTTGTCCAGAGCAAAATACTGAAACCCGTCGTGGAACGTGATCAGATAAGGACAGGCTAGGTTTTCCATTCGTGCGTCATCTTCTGGCACCAAGGCCGCAGCCGCAGCGGCATTTTCACGGTAGCAATCCAGATTTTTCTCGTCCAACGCCCCTAAGCCATGAAGAATATTATTCATCATAACCAGTGCTGACTCTTCACACATCCAGATGTGGGGGTCGTACTCGGTGTCATGGTCGTGGCCCTCGTGGCCCAGGGCGGGCAGGAGCTCAATGCCCTCCGAGCAGTCGATCACCGCCGCGTCAGAGGCCGCCAGGGCGTCGCCCATAAAGTCCTCCAGCCCCGCACCGTTCATCACAAGCACATCGGCCTTCTCGATGGCCCTCATGTCACTGACGGTGAGCGTGTAGTCGTGGAGGCAGGAGGTGGGCTGGTTGACCAGCAGGCTTACCTCCACATCCTCCGCCCCCTCGGTCACCGCTGTGGTGAACAGGTAGACCGGGTAGGTGGTGGCCAGGATGTGAAGCGTGCCGTCGTCCCCCGGTTCGGCGGCAGGAGTACAGGCAGAGAGCAGAAGGCCAAACAGACACGCTCCCGCAAGGATTTTTTTCATATACTTCCCCTTATCTCAATAAAACAGGCGATACGCCGGGTAATTCCTACCCGACATATCGTATTATACCGTATTTTGCCGCCCGTGTAAAACAAATCTTCTCACCGGGCCAGAAATTCCACCGCCCAGTGGAGAGGAAGATAACCCACGGCATAGCTGGCGATATTGGCGCAGGCGGCGTAGGCCGCCCGGCGGAGCCCGCTGTACTCCTTCAGCAGGAACACATAGGTAATCAGCTCCACCAGCAAAATAGGCACCTCCGCCACGAGGAGCACCAGATACTGGAGGGCAGAATCGCCGATGGAAATCAGATCTGCCGCAATCCACAGGTGGAGCCCCGCCTGGGTGACCAGATTGACCGCCAGAAACACCAGCCAGTCCCGGCGTGCCCGGAAGCCGAACAGCCACAGCAGGACGCCCTCTATGATCAGGGTGGGCACCAGGGTGGATAAAAACTGGACGCCGTAGAACCCCGCCGGGGAGGTGTCCCTTGTAATGGAGTTGGTCTCCCAGTCGTACGTCAGATGGGTGTAGAACACCGTGCGGGTAAAGGGCTCGTCCGTGGCCTGGGCCCCGTCTGGGCCGGAGACGGCGATACGAAAGGCGCGGGGCAGGCCGTAGTAGGTAAAACGATGGGTACCGTCCTCCCCCGGCCGCAGATCTCCGAACAGAGGAACGCTGGTGCCTCCCGCCAGGGCGGGGTACCAGCCGTCTACCTCCCAGTCCCGCAGCCCTTGGAGAAGATTGGGGTCGTAGTCTGCCGGATCGATGTTTGCATGGTCGCCGGGGTCGGTGACGAGCAGATCCAGGTAGTACTCCCCCGCCAGGGCGTTGACCACCGTGATGGTGACGGCGGGCTTGGGCCCGCTGTCGGCGGAGGCGGTGCTTGGGAGCACCATCAGGCAGAGCAGAACACACACAAGCAATGCAAGGAGATGCCGTCTCATACAAGTCCTCCCTCCTTCCCAACCATACGGCCGCATGTAAAGGGCTCCGGAAAGCGGCGGGCCGATGAGGGCATCGGCCCCTACGCTTCCCCGCTTTTTCAGGGGTGGGCGGCCACAGGCCGCCCCTACTTGGCGTAGTAGTTGATCAGGCAGCCCGCCAGCACGATGTCCCGCTCCTCGCGGGTCATGCCGGGAAGCCTGAGGGTGACGGGCCGCTCAGTGCCGTTCTGGAGGAGGACGGCCGATACCTCCTCCGCCCCGCCGTCCACGGCGGCGCGGATACCGGGCAGGTAGATCCGGTCGCCTGGCTGGAGGTTCCAGTCCTTCACGTCTTCGGCGATAAAGGGCAGCATGCCCCAGTTGACCACGTTGGAGCGGTAGCGCTTGGTGGCATACTCCGCGGCCAGGTTGGCCGCGCCGCCCAGCACCCGCTGGCAGGAGGCGGCCTGCTCCCGGGCGGAGCCGTCGCCGGGCTTGAGTGCCATCACAAGGGAGCCCAGGCCGGTATCCGCCGGATCATGGCCCAGCAGGGCCTCCCCCACCCGGGGATCACCAGGATTGGTGCGGCGGAGCCGTTCCACCGCCAGCACCTCCTTGGCCCGGGGCACGTACTGGGGGTCCTTGCGGCTGAGGGCGAACTCGGAGAGCTTGACGGGGTTGGAGCGGTAGGAGGAGGTTTCGCCGGAGGGAATGAGCTCGTCGGTGGTGGTGACGGGGTCATAGATGGCCGAGCACACCGTGAGCAGCAGGTTCTCCGGCAGGGCCACCTGCTCCGGCCAGTCGGCGATATTGGGGCCGAACACCAGCTCCTGGCCGGGGTCGGGCCGCCCCACGCCGAAGTAGACCCGGGCCTTGTAGGGGGTGTCGTCGTAGGCGAAGGGCTCCTCGGCAGGGTCGGCCGGGGGTGCGGGCAGCTCGTCGGCTCCGGTGAGCACGCCGCCGTTGAGGGCGGTGGCGGCGATGCTCCGGGCATCCATGAGGGCCACGTAGGACACCTGCCCGTCGGAGGGCTTGCTCCCCTCCCGGTTGGGGAAGTTACGGGTGGAGTGACGGATGGAGAAAGCCCCGTTGGCGGGCACGTCGCCCGCGCCGAAGCAGGGGCCGCAGAAGCAGGAGCGGATAGAGGCGCCGGCGGCCATGAGGGAGGCGATATAGCCCCTCCGGGTCAGCTCCAGGTTGACGGGCTGGCTGGTGGGATAGACCGACAGCCAGAACTCGCCGGAGCCGATGGCGCGGCCGTCCAGGATCTGGGCCGCCCGCACGATATTCTGGTAGGTACCGCCGGAGCAGCCGGCGATGACTCCCTGATCCACCCGGAATTTGCCGTCCACAATCTTCTCCCGCAGTGAGGCGGGCCGGTTCTTGAGCTTGAGCTGGCGCACCGTGTCCTCGTCCACCTGGTGGAGCAGCTCGTCCAGGTTCTCCTGGAACTCCTGGATGGTGTAGGCGTTGGAGGGGTGGAAGGGTAAGGCGATCATGGGTCGGATCTTGTCCAGCTCCACCTCAATGAGTCCGTCATAGTAGGCCCCATCGGCGGGGGCCTGGGGCTTGAACGCCTCTCCCCGGCCCAGTACGGCCAGGTGTGCCTTCAAGGTATGATCGGCGGGCCAGATGGAGGACAGGCAGGTGGTCTCGGTGGTCATCACGTCGATGCCGGAGCGGTAGTCCATGGACAAGTTGGCTACGCCGGGGCCGAAAAATTCCATCACCGCGTTCTTGACCACTCCGTCTTTAAAGGTGGAGCGGATGAGCTCCAGCGCCACGTCCTGGGGGCCCACACCGGGGATGGGCGTGCCGGTGAGGTAGATGGCGATGACCTTCGGGTACGGGATGTTATAAGTTTTTGATAAAAGCTGCCGGGCCAGCTCCGGACCGCCCTCGCCGATGGCCATGGTGCCGTAAGCGCCGTAGCGGGTGTGGGAGTCGGAGCCCAGGATCATCCTGCCGGGGGCGGCGTACCGCTCCCGCATATAAGAATGAATGACGCTCTGGTGGGCGGGGACAAACTCGCCGCCGTACTTCTTGGCCGCCGACAGGCCGAACACATGGTCGTCCTCGTTGATGGTGCCCCCCACGGCGCACAGGGAGTTGTGGCAGTTGGTGAGCACGTAGGGCAGGGGGAACGCCTGCATGCCGGAGGCCCGGGCGGTCTGGATGATGCCCACATAGGTGATGTCGTGGGAGGCCATGGCGTCAAAGCGGATGGCCAGCTCCTCCATATTGTCTCCGGTATTGTGGGCCTTCAGAATCGCGTGGGCCATGGTGCCCTCCCTCGCCTTTTCCGGCGCGGGTAAGCCGGCCGCAGGGCCGTCCTTGGCCGGGACAAAGCCCCCGTTCTTGTAGTACACGCCCTCACAGGTGATCTTCAGCATGGGTATTCCCTCCGTTGCTTTGTATTTAATGTTTATCATAACAAGTTTTGCCGCAAAACGCAAGGGATTTGCCCACATTTACAGTAGCGTGTCAAAGTGCCTGCCATAAATTTATGTCAACCCTTTTTGCGGTCCTTTCTTGACGGCACCTGTGGAATAAGGTAGAATATTAGCATCTATCGCCGAGGAGTTCTGCCATGAAAAAAGCCGTTTCCTTCCTGCTCACCCTCGCCCTGCTGGCGGGGCTGCTGTCCGCCTGGGCGGCCGGTCCCGCGGGGCCCCTCTCCGTCTACTTCTATGACGAGACCGCCCAGCGTTATGGTGAACTGACTCAGACCGACCGGGTCAGCCTGACGCTGGACGGCTCGCCTCTGACACCGGACGATGTACCCGCCCTGGTGCAGTACCCGGCGGGACAGAACGGCCGCACGCTGGTGCCCGTCCGCCTGATCGCGGAACGGCTGGGTGCCTCGGTAACCTGGGTGCCGGAAACCCGTCAGGTCATCCTCCTGCGGGAGGAGAGCACCATCGTACTCACCCTGGGCTCGGCCACCGCACTGGTCAATGGACAGGCCATGGAGCTGCCCGGTGGCGTGCCCGCTGGCGTGGTTAAGTGGGAGGGCCGGGAGAGCACCATGGTCCCCCTGCGCTTTGTCTCGGAGCAGTTGGGCGCCACCGTGGACTGGGACAACGATACCTTTACCGCTATCCTCACCTCCCCCGGTACCCCGGAGCCGGAGCCCACGCCGACACCGACGCCGACCCCCGAGCCCACGCCCGACACGCCCGCCGCCGGGGACAAGGGGTATGTCACCGGCATCTCGGTGGACGCCTCTTCCCACGTTGTGACCATCGCCACCGACCATATACCGGAATACCGGGTGGTGGATCTGGGAGACCGGGTAGCGGTGGACCTCCTGGGCGCGGTGTTTTCCGGCGCTCTGGAGGGTGAGGCCGCCCTGCCGGTGGACAGCGATGTGTTCTCCTCGGTGCGTTACAACCAGCACGGGGACGACTTGGGGTATGGCTATCCCCACACCCTTCGGGTGGTGCTGGACCTCAAGGGCGGTGCCAGCTACGCCAAAAACATCACCGTGGAGGCGGGCAGCAGCGGCGTGCGCATTACCGCCACTCCCTCCGCCTCCCCCGAGCTACCCCCCATTGACCCCAACAAGTACACCGTCGTACTGGATGCCGGCCACGACGGGAAAACGCTGGGCGCGGTATATCCGGATGCCAACGGGGTGGACATCTATGAGAAGGATCTCACCCTGTCCATGGTCTACAAGCTGCGGGACATCCTTCTGAATGAAGGCTATAACGTGGTGCTCACCCGGGACGGGGAGACCGCCGGAGACCTGTACGAGCGCTCCGAGCTGGCCAACCGGGTCAACGCCGACCTGTTCGTGAGCATTCACTGCAACTCCGCCCCCACCGTCCCCACCTTCCAGGGGCTCTATACCTATTACTACCCCACCAGCAGCCGGAGCAAGGCCTTTGCCCAGGCGGTGCAGGACGCCGCCTGCGCGGCCAGCGGCGCGGTAGACCGCGGCATCGCCTCGGCCAACTTCGTGGTCCTGCGGGAGACCAACATGGCCGCCGTACTGGTGGAGACCGGCTTTATGACCAACGTAGAGGAACTCACCCGCCTGTGCGACGAGACCTATCAGCAGAAGCTGATGGAGGGCGTGGCACGGGGTGTCGGCGACTACCTGAACTCCCTGCCGCGTAAATAAACGCAGCGCCCGGAGCCGTTTGGTTCCGGGCGCTTTGTATCATGCCCTTCGCAGGCCCTCCCAGCAGGCCATGATGAAGCAGTGGGGCAGGAACTTGCTGGCCACACGCTGGACCAGGGCGGGCAGGCCGCAGGTAGTGACGGCCAGCAGGCGGCTGTTCCGCAGGGCCCGCCGGGCCACGGTCTCCGGCCGCTGGGCGAAGGGAAAGCTCCGCACGGTGCGCCCGTTTTTTGTATCCCTAGCCACGTCCATGAAATCGGTCCTGATCCACCCTGGGCACACCGCCGTCACCCGGATGCCCCGCGGCGCCGCCTCCCAGCGCAGGGCGCGGCTGTACCGGAGCAGAAATGCCTTGGTGGCGGCGTAGACATTGAAGCCGGGCAGGGGCTGAAAGGCGGCGGAGGAGCAGATCTCCAGCACCCGGCTTCCCCGCCCCATGTAGGGGAGCACGGCGGCAGTGAGTGCGGCGGCAGCCCGGCAGTTCAGGTCGATCATGCCGCAGGTCTCCTGGAGGGTGAGTTCGGCGCAGGTGCCGAATTTGCCGAACCCGGCGGCGTTGACCAGCACCGCCACCTCCGGCTCCTCCTCTCTCATGAGAACCCGCAGGGTCTCCACGCTCTCCAATCGGGTCAGATCCAGGGCCAGAGGCCGCATCGGGGTGCGCAGCTCCGCCGCCAGCGCCTCCATCCGCTCCCCCCGGCGGGCCACACCCCAAATCTCATCCAGCCCGCCCAGCGCGTCCAGCCGCCGGACAAAGGCCATCCCCAGGCCGGAGGAGGCCCCGGTCACAATGGCAATTTTCATGCGCTCCCCTCCTTTTTCCCTATTGTACGCGTAATCCACCGCCCTATGCAAGC
>QWCK01004320.1_pt1 | contig 14153 bp, 13 predicted proteins | sample 1972571 | NCBI WGS metagenome assembly QWCK01 (sample SAMN09866710, study PRJNA288562) | Human gut metagenome isolate term2_stool, whole genome shotgun sequencing... | isolation source: gut | host: Homo sapiens | place: USA: California
AATGTATTTGTAGAATCTCAAACTATTAAGTATGCTCTAAATCCAGAAGCCTTTAAAGAAGATATACAAAAGGCTAAGAATGAAATCCATGATATTTATCATGCAGTAGATAGTACAGTAAATCCACAAGGAAAAGACAGTAGAAATGTACTACAACAATTAGCAGAAACAAGACAAGCTAAAACAATATTAAATGTTGTAGGTTCAAGATTAGAAATAGCAGAAAATCAAGATGATATCGCAAAAGCCTTTGAAGGAGTATCAGAAGATTTAGGCTATAAGGTAAAAGTAATCTATACAGACCCAAGTAACTCACCACAGTTAATTGGAGTAGATAAAAATGGAAATACCTATATAAAAGATGGAACAGCCTATGTTGATAAGAAAACAGGAATAGGCTATATTCTAATAAATACTGAATCCTCAGCTAATAGAACTAAATCAGGAGTAATAGGAACAATAGCAGAAGAACAAAGTCATGTAATAGGAAAAATAGAAGGAAGACAAAAAGTAGTTTCAGATGGAAGTGAAAAAGGCTTAGAAAGTTTAGGAAGACCAACAAATGATTATTTTAAAAATGAATTTAGTAAGAATGATAAAGCCATAGGAATAGTAAGTGATGGAAAAGATTATTCTAATGTTGATTTTGGTGAAAATGTTGGAGATAGTCCAATGGCTGCACCTCTTTTTTCAAATCCAGTTACAGCAGCAATAACAGGTATTGTAGTAGTAATAGGATATACTTTTGCTCCACAAGAGACAAAAGATAAAATAAATCAGGCAGTGATTAATAGTTATGAAAAAATAAAAAATGGACTTTCTAAGTTATTTGGTATGGAAGATGAAAAAGAAGTAACTATTACAATAATAAGAAATGAATTATTAGAACAAGGAATAATAGCAGATGTAACTATAGATGAAAATACAGGAAAGATAAATATAAATGAAATTTTATCATCTAAAAATTCTAATGGGAAGAAAGAAGAACAAGAGCCTCAAAAGAGAGATGATAAAAAGGAAAATATAAATAAAAATGATAAAGGGTCAAAAGAAGATAAAAATAATAAAGAACCTAATAATGATGAGCAGAAAAAACAACCTTCTAAAAAATCAGAAGATGATTCAGAAATTGATTCTAAAACAATTGGAACAATGGGGGGAGCTGCTTATGCAATAAATTCTGGGGTAAGAAATAGTAGCAATAAAAGTACTACTAATAAAGCTTCAGAAAAGACTAGTAATATTACAAATACAAATAGTCAACAAAAAGAAGTAGCACAAAATAATGCTAATAAACCTAAAACAGAAGTAAGTAATCCTGATAATCAACAGGTAAGAAAAGAAGTAACTTCTAATAATCAACAAGGGACACCAGTATCAAAGACACCTGATATAAATAAGCCAGAGGTAAGTCAAAAAGTAACTGATGTTACACAAAAAGCAGTTTCTACTATATCAGATAATAAAAAAGTGGGAGATTTAACTTTTTATGCTGAAGAAGATGGATATGAAGTATATTATAGAACTATGAGCCTAGAAAATTATGAAAATTTCAAAAAAACTGGAAAAATTCCACCGACAGGCGAAACAACTATATCCCCAACACAAGCTTTTTCAGAGGGTTATGACGGGGTTTTAATAAAATTTAAAGTAAAAAAAGGAACAACTGAAAAATTAATGGATATTGGTGTTAGAGATGAATCTTCAACATTAGCAGATGAATTTTCTAATATGCCTAAATCTACAAATGGGTGGGGAAAAAATCATGCACAATTTAAAAAAGAAAAAGAACAATTAAATATTGGATTAGGAAAAGGAAAAGCTTTAGATATTTTTAATGAAAATATTGTTGAAACTGAGGTCATAAATATGAATAATAAGAAGGAAGTGAATAAAAAATGACAATAAAAGAAAGAGAAATGATATTAAATTTAAGTTATCAAGAGTTAATAGAAAAATTTAAGAATGAACCGCAAATATTAATAAAATTTTTACGAGAAGAACAAAAAAATGGTAAATTTCAATCTATTCGTATTATAGACAAATTAATATCTCTAATTATGATTATAATTGAAGATTACCATTTAGAAGATGATTCTTTTAATGAATTGTTAATTGAATTTATATATGATAAAAAGCATCATAACCATGAAGACTTAGCTTTTTTACTTGAAAGGAAACATTCTCCTAAGTTAATAAATCGTGTGTATGATTTAGCAATTATGGAGCTTGATTATATGAAAGAAGATGAATTTTTTAATATAGCTAGAAAATGTACTTATGCTTTGGGGTATACTAATACCCCGAAAGCAAAAGAAAAATTAGAATTATTAGCCAAAAATGAAAATGAGCTTATTAGGGAATATGCTATAAAACAATTAAATAGATATGATTTTACAGATAAAGATGTGGAGGAACAAGATTAATGAAATATGAAGAACAAGAAAGAAAAATTTATGCAAAATATGATGATAAAACAATAAGAGTTTATCAAGCGTATAATAATAAAATTGCAGATGAAGCAATAAAATTAGGAACATTTGGAAAAAATTTTAGTCTAACAAGAATGACTTGGATAAAGCCTTCATTTCTATGGATGATGTATAGATGTGGTTGGGCGGAAAAAGAAAATCAAGAAAGAGTTTTAGCTATTGATATTAAAAGAGAACCCTTTGATAAAATAGTTAAAAATTCTGTAATATCATCATATAAATCTAACTTAGGTATAACAGAAGATGAATGGAAAGAAAAAATAAAAAAATCACTAGTTAGGTGTCAATGGGATCCAGAAAGGGATATTTATGGAAAACCAATAGGCAGAAGGTCAATACAACTTGGAATAAGAGGAGAAGCTGTTGAAAAATATGTAAATGAATGGATAGTAAAAATAACTGATATAACCAATGAAGTCAAAAGAATAAAACAAAGTATTGACAATGGAACTTTTAAAAAAAGTTTATTGCCAGAAGAAAAAGAATACATAATTAAATAATTTAAGAAAAGCTATATAGATTGAAAAATATTTATATAGCTTTTTCTAATTTATAGGAATTATTTATTTGTTTTCAAGAAATTCTTAACTGTTTACATTTAAAAAAAAATAGTATATAATTAAAAAACATATGTAATTTTATTTTTAAAATAAATTTTTAAGAACTTTATGATATAATAAGCTGATATAGAATGAAAATTATGTGGAGGGTAAAAAATGAAAATAGCCTTAGATGCTATGAGTGGAGATTTTGCTCCAATATCAACTGTGAAAGGTGCTATTGAAGCTTTACAAGAAATTGAGGGACTAGAAATAATTTTAGTTGGAAAGGAAGGTATCATAAAGGAAGAATTAAAAAAATATAAGTATGATACAAAAAGAATTGAAATAAAAAATGCAGATGAAGTTATAGAGATGACAGATGACCCTGTGAAAGCAGTAAGAGAGAAAAAAAATTCATCTATGAATGTCTGTATAGATTTAGTGAAAGAGAAAATAGCTCAAGCCTCTGTTTCTTGTGGAAACACAGGTGCTCTTTTAGCAAGCAGTCAGTTAAAATTAAAAAGGATAAAAGGAGTTTTAAGACCAGCAATAGCTGTTTTATTTCCTAATAAAAAAGAACAAGGAACTTTATTTTTAGACTTAGGAGCTAACTCAGATTCTAAACCAGAATTTTTAAATCAGTTTGCTACAATGGGTTCAAAATATATGGAAATATTTTCAGGTAAAAAAAATCCAAAAGTTGCACTTTTAAATATTGGTGAGGAAGAAACAAAGGGTAATGAGCTTACAAGAGAAACATATGCCCTATTAAAAGAAAATAAAGATATAGATTTTTATGGAAATATTGAAAGTACAAAGATTATGGATGGAGAGGTTGATGTTGTTGTAACTGACGGTTACACAGGAAATGTACTACTTAAAACATCAGAGGGAGTAGGTAAGTTTATATTCCATATTGTTAAAGAAGCCATAATGGAAAGTTGGATTTCAAAGTTAGGAGCTCTTTTAATTAAAGGAGCTATGAAAAAAGTTAAAAAGAAAACAGAAGCATCTGAATATGGAGGAGCAATATTTTTAGGATTGAGTGAACTTTCATTAAAGGCACATGGGAACTCTAACAGTAGAGCTATAAAAAATGCCTTAAAAGTGGCTAGTAAATTTATAGAATTAAATTTTATTGAAGAACTTAGAAAGACTATGGAGGTAGAGTAATGCAAAGCATTGGAATAAAAGGAATAGGATACTATGTACCAGAGAATGTGTTTACAAATTTTGATTTTGAAAAAATTATAGATACAAGTGATGAATGGATAAGAACAAGAACTGGTATAGTAGAAAGAAGATTTGCTTCAAAGGACCAAGCAACTTCTGATTTAGCTTGTGAAGCAGCTTTAAAAGCAATTAAAAATGCAAAGATAAATAAAGAAGATGTAGATATGATAATTTTAGCTACTACTACACCTGATTATATTGCACAAGGAGCTTCTTGTATAGTACAACATAAGTTAGGTTTAAAAAATATCCCTTGCTTTGATGTTAATGCTGCTTGTACAGGTTTTATTTATAGTTTGTCAGTTGCTTATGCATTGGTAAATTCAAAACTATATAAAAATGTACTTGTAATAGGAGCTGAAACTTTATCAAGAATAATAGATATGCAAAATAGAAATACTTGTGTACTATTTGGAGATGGAGCAGCAGCAGCTATTGTAGGACAAGTTGAAGAAGGATATGGTTTCTTAGGACTTTCAATAGGAGCAGAAGGTGAAGATGATATGATACTTAAAGTTCCTGCTGGAGGAAGTAAAAAACCTAATAATAAAGAAACAATAAAAAATAGAGAAAATCTCGTTATAATGAAAGGACAAGATGTATTTAAGTTTGCAGTTAGCACTTTACCAAAGGTAACATTAGATGCATTAGAAAAAGCTAAACTAGAAGTTAATGATTTAGCTATGGTATTCCCACATCAAGCAAATTTAAGAATTATAGAATCAGCAGCAAAAAGAATGAAGTTTCCATTAGAAAAATTCTATATGAATTTAAGTAGATATGGAAATACTTCATCTGCTTCAGTTGGAATAGCATTAGGAGAAGCAGTAGAAAAAGGACTTGTTAAAAAAGGAGATAACATTGCTTTAACTGGTTTTGGTGGAGGATTAACTTACGGCTCAGTAATTATAAAATGGGCTTATTAGTATATATAAAAAAGGAATAAGGGGAGGTAAAAATGGGAAAAGTTGCTTTTGTTTACCCAGGTCAAGGTACACAATATGTTGGAATGGGTAAAGAACTATATGAAAAAAATAAAAGAGCAAAAGAATTATTTGATAAAATCTTTAATTCTTTGGATATTGACTTAAAAAAAGTTATGTTTGAAGGACCAGAAGATTTATTAAAAAGAACAGACTATACTCAACCTGCAATAGTTAGTTTAAGTTTAGTTTTAACTGAACTTTTAAAGGAAAAAGGAATAGAACCTGATTATGTTGCAGGACATTCTGTTGGAGAGTTTGCAGCTTTTGGAGGAGCAAACTATCTTTCAATAGAAGATGCAGTGAAACTTGTTGCAGCAAGAGGAAGGATAATGAGAGAAGTTGCTGAAAAAGTAAATGGAAGTATGGCAGCTGTTCTTGGTATGAATGCTGAAAAAATAAAAGAAGTTTTAAAGTCAGTTGATGGAGTGGTTGAAGCAGTAAACTTTAATGAACCTAATCAAACAGTTATTGCTGGAAGTAAAGAAGCAGTTGAAAAGGCTTGTGTAGTTTTAAAAGAAGCAGGAGCTAAAAGGGCTATACCACTTGCAGTATCTGGACCTTTCCATTCATCACTTATGAAGGAAGCAGGAGAAAAATTAAAAGAAGAAGCTCAAAAATATACTTTTAATATAGGAAAAGTAAAGATAGTAGCAAATACAACTGCTGAGCTTTTAGAAAGTGATAGTGAAGTTAAAGACGAAATTTATAGACAAAGTTTTGGACCTGTAAAATGGGTAGATACTATTAATAAATTAAAATCATTAGGTGTTACAAAAATTTATGAAATAGGGGCTGGAAAAGTTTTATCTGGACTTATCAAGAAAATTGACAAAGAAATAGAAGTGGAAAATATTGAATTAATTGAAGCATAAAAAAAAGTTGGATAATATACTAAAATAGTGTATAATAAATATAGTTTAATAATTTTAAGGAGGAAGATATGTTAGATAAAGTAAAAGAAATTATAGTTGAACAATTAGGAGTGGATGCTGATCAAATAAAACCTGAATCAAATTTTGTAGATGATTTAGGAGCAGATTCTTTAGATACTGTTGAATTAATAATGTCTTTTGAAGAAGAATTTGGAGTAGAAATTCCAGATACAGAAGCAGAAAAAATTAAAACTGTACAAGATGTTATAAACTATATAGAAGCACATAAGAAATAATTATGTTCCATTAGGAATAAAAATTACGGGGTATATTTATTTATATCCCGTTTTCTTTACATAAATACAAAATATATAAAAAATAGTTTTCAATTTTTCTTGAAATAATAGTTATTTAAAAATTCTAGTATTATATAAAACTGCTTGATAGCCATTAGTGTTTCGTGAGCTCCAAAATGTTCTCTCAACAATAATAAACATCGCAGAAGTTTAGTTTAAAATTATTTAATTCTTTTTCAAGAAAAATTTTGAATGTAACTTATTTATTTTTCAAATAATGATATATAAAAACGGATATAAATAAATTATACAGATAGAGGTGAATGATGAAAAGAGTTGTTGTAACAGGATTAGGACTTATTTCTGCATTAGGAATAGGTTTAGAAGAAAGTTGGAAAAAACTTATAGCTGGTGAAACTGGAATAGATTTAATAAAGTCTTATGATACAACAGACCAACCAGTTAGAATAGCTGGTGAAGTTAAAGGCTTTGAACCAACTGATTATGGAATAGAAAAAAAAGAAGTAAAAAAATTAGCAAGAAATACTCAATTTGCTTTGGTAGCTACAAAGATGGCACTAGAAGATGCTAACTTTAAAATAGATGAAACTAATGCTGATGATGTAGGAGTTATTGTATCAGCAGGTGTTGGTGGAATTGAAATAATGGAAGAACAATATGGAAATATGCTAACAAAAGGATATAGAAGAATATCTCCATTTACAATTCCTGCTATGATAGAAAATATGGCAGCAGGAAATATAGCTATATACTATGGAGCAAAAGGACCTAACAGATCAATAGTTACTGCTTGTGCATCAGGAACTCACTCAATAGGTGATGGCTTTGATTTAATTCGTCATGGTAGAGCAAAAGCTATGATAGTTGGGGGAACAGAAGCTAGTGTAACTCAATTTTGTATAAATTCATTTGCTAATATGAAAGCTCTTTCTACTAGAAATGAGACTCCAAAAACAGCATCAAGACCTTTCTCAAAAGATAGAGATGGTTTTGTAATGGGAGAAGGAGCAGGAATTTTAATTTTAGAAGAATTAGAAAGTGCCTTAGCCAGAGGAGCAAAAATATATGCAGAAATGGTGGGATTTGGAGATACCTCTGATGCAAACCATATCACAGCTCCTATTGAAACAGGAGAAGGAGCAACAAAAGCTATGAGAGCTGCATTAAAAGATGCAAATATTCCACTTGAAGATGTAACATATATAAATGCTCATGGAACTTCTACTCCTACTAATGATATTGTAGAAACAAGAGCAATAAAAGCATTATTTGGAGATAAAGCTAAAAGTTTATATGTATCCTCTACAAAAGGAGCAACTGGACATGCATTAGGTGGAGCTGGTGGAATTGAAGGAGTAATTATTGCAAAAACGATAGCAGAAGGAATAATACCTCCTACAATTAATTTATATGAAACAGAAGAAGAATGTGATTTGAACTATGTACCTAACAAAGCTATAAAGGCAGATGTAAAAGTTGCTATGTCTAACTCTTTGGGCTTTGGAGGACATAACTCAGTTATAGTTATGAAAAAATTTGAAAAATAAAGAAGAGGAAAAGAGATGAAGAATCTATTAGATTTAGAACATAAACTAAACTATTATTTCAATGATAGAAATTTATTGAAAAATGCTCTTCTTCATAAATCACTTGGTAACGAAAGAAAAGAATATAAAAATCAGAACAATGAAAGATTAGAACTGCTAGGAGATGCAGTTCTAGATCTTATTGTTGCTGAGTATTTATATAAAAGTTATAAAAATGCTTCTGAGGGAACAATAGCAAAATTAAAAGCTATGATAGTTAGTGAACCAATACTTGCAAAAATTTCTCGTCAAATAGGAGTTGGAAAATTCCTTATGTTAAGTAGAGGAGAGGTTATGTCAGGTGGAAGAAATAGGGAATCTATCTTGGCTGATTCATTTGAAGCTATATTAGGAGCTGTTTATATAGACTCTAATTTAGATGATGCAAGAAACTTTACTTTAAGCCATATAAAACAATATATAGACCATATAGAAGAAAATGAAGATATTTTGGATTTCAAAAGTATTTTACAGGAATATGTACAAAAAGAATTTAGAACAGTTCCAACTTATAAACTCATAGCAGAAAGAGGACCTGATCATATGAAAGAATTTGAAATTCAAGTAATTGTTGGTAATTATAGAGAAAAAGCAGTTGCAAAGAATAAGAAAAAAGCAGAGCAATTATCAGCAAAGGCATTATGTATAAAGTTGGGAGTAAACTATCATGAAGCATTATAATATCCCAGTGTTTATAAGTCATTTTGGTTGTCCTAATGCTTGTGTATTTTGTAACCAAAAGAAGATTAATGGAAGAGAAACAGATGTTAGTTTAGATGATTTAAAAAATATTATAGATAGTTATTTAAAAACTCTTCCAAAAAATTCCATTAAACAGGTGGCATTTTTTGGTGGAACTTTTACAGGCATATCTATGAACTTGCAAAAAGAATATTTGGAAGTTGTAAAAAAATATATAGATAATAATGATGTTGAAGGGGTTAGAATTTCAACAAGACCAGAGTGTATAGATGATGAAATATTAACTCAATTAAAAAAATATGGTGTTAAAACTATTGAATTAGGGATACAATCCTTGGATGATAAGGTTTTGAAAGCCACTGGTAGAAATTATGCTTATGATGTGGTTAAAAAATCTTGTGATTTAATTAAAAACTATGGTTTTGAATTGGGTATTCAACTTATGATAGGTTTACCTAAATCAGATTTTAAAAGTGACCTACAATCAGCTATAAAAAGTTTAGAATTAAATCCTGATATAGCAAGAATATATCCAACTCTTGTAATAAAAGGAACAGAGCTTGAGCTTATGTATAAAAAAAATCTATATCAATCTTTGAGTATAGAAGAAGCAGTGGATAGAACAGTTCCTATTTATTCATTATTAGAGCTTAAAAATATAAATGTAATTAGAGTGGGACTTCAACCTGCCGAGGATTTAACAGCTGATGGAGTAATAATATCAGGACCATTTCACCCAGCATTTAGAGATTTAATAGAAAATAAAATATATTTTAATTTTTTATCTAAGATTTATAAAAAAGAGAAAAAACTAGATATAGAAGTAAATGAAAGAAATGTATCAAAAATTGTGGGACAGAAAGCTATAAACAAAAAAACTTTCTATCCCAATTTTAAAATATTGATAAATAATAATTTAGACTTAGATGAGTTAATGATAAATTCTAAAAAATATACTAGAAAAGAGATATTAGAGGGAGAATTTAATGAAAAAATATCTGATTTTATCTAAAAGTGTATGCGAAACAAAACTTGCTTTACTTGAAGATAATAAATTAGATAAAATGTATATAGAGAGAAATAATCAAAAAGAAATCACAGGAAATATTTACAAAGGCAAGGTTGTAGATATTTTAAATAATGGAGAAATCATTTTTGTAGATATAGGTTTAGAGAAAAATGCTTTGCTATCTTTTGAAAATAAGAAAAAAGTTCCGAAATTCAATATAGATGATAAATTAATTGTGCAGACTGAAAGTGAGCCAAGAGATGAAAAAGGGGCAAAACTAACTCTTGATTATTCAATAAATGGAGAAAATTTAGTTTTATTACCAAAGTCAAAAAATATTTCTATATCTAAGAAAATAAAAGATATTGAAGAAATTAATAGACTAAAAAATATATTTTTGAGTATAGATAATGGTTTAATACTTAGAACTAATTCTGAGGAAAAATCAGAAGAAAGTTTATTAGAAGAATATAGAAAATTAGAAGATATTGATAATCAAATAAACAAAGATTTTGAAAAGATAAATATAGGCTTACTTTATGATGTAAATAGTATCTTAAAAAAGGTGGTAACATTATTTAATAACACAATAGAAGAGTTTATTATTGATGATGAACATATTTTTGAAGAAATAAAGATTTTGTTAGAAGAAACAGGCAAAAAAGATTTAATAAAAAAATTAAGAAAATATTTTAAAGATGAGGATATTTTTGAATATTATAATATAAACTCACAGATAGAAAGAGCTTTGGATAGAAAAGTTTATTTAGATAGTGGAGCATATATTATAATTGAAAAAACAGAGGCTTTAATTAGTATAGATGTAAATACAGGACAAAATATAGGAAATAAAACTTCACAAGAACTTATTTTTCAAACAAACTTAGAGGCTACAAAAGAGATAGCAAGACAAATAAAATTAAGAAATTTAGCTGGAATAATTATTGTAGATTTTATAGATATGAAAAAATTTTCTGACAGAAAAAGAGTTTTAGAAGAATTTAAAAAATATTTAAGTGTAGACAGGGCTGAAATAAATTCTGTTGAATATACAAATCTAGGTTTAATACAATTTACAAGAAAAAGACAGGGAAAAGAATTAGCATTTTATTATAAAGAAAAATGTCAATATTGTGAGGGAACAGGATATTTTTTATCAAAAGATAGAGTAATTTTAAATCTTTTAGAGGATTTAAACAGTCAAATAAAGAGTCAAGATATAAAAAAGATTGTAATTAGAGCTAAAAAAGATATAATAAAAGAGCTTAATAAGTATATAAATAATAATAAAATTAAATATATAGAGGACAACAATTTTTATAAAATAGGTTATAAGATGGAATTATACAATTAAAATATAAAAATAAATTTTTGGAGAGTAAAAATGAAAACAGGTGTATATGCTGGAAGTTTTGACCCTATTACAAAGGGGCATCAAGATATAATAGAAAGAGCATTAAAAATTGTAGATAAATTAATAGTTGTTGTTATGAATAATCCTAAGAAAAATTATTGGTTTAATTTAGATGAAAGAAAAAATTTAATAAGTAAAATCTTTGAAGGAGATAAAAGTATAAAAGTTGACGAACATGCAGGTTTACTTGTAGATTTTATGGCTAAAAACTCTTGCGGAATTCTTATAAAAGGTTTAAGAGATGTAAAAGATTTTTCAGAAGAAATGACCTATTCTTTTGCAAATAAAAAACTTTCAAATGGTGAAGTGGATACAATTTTCATACCAACATCAGAAAAATATACTTATGTGAGTTCAACTTTTGTTAAAGAATTGGCTTTTTACAGTCAAAGTTTAGCTGGTTATGTAGATGATAAAGTTATAGTTGATATTTTAAATAGAGCTAAGGAATATAGGGATAGAGGATAGAAATATGGCTAAGGGAACTGTATATTATTGTTCAGAGTGTGGATATAAAAGTGCAAAATGGATTGGAAAGTGTCCACAGTGTGGAGCTTGGTCAAGTTTTGAAGAAGTTGATGAGCTACCAAAAGATGTGAAAAAAACAAAGAACTCTGATATAAAAGTTTATGAATTTAAAGATGTAGAGTACACAAGTGAAGATAGATATAAAACAAAATATGAAGAATTTGATAGATTACTTGGTGGAGGACTTTTAAAAGGGGAAGTAGTTTTAGTAACTGGTAACCCGGGGATAGGGAAATCTACTTTACTTTTACAAGTTGCTAATTCATATAAAGACTATGGAAATATCTTATACATTTCTGATGAAGAATCCCCAGCACAGATTAAAAATAGAGGAGAAAGACTAAAAATATCTGGTGAAAGCATATATATTATGGCTGAAATGGATATTTTAAATATATATGAATATGTTGTGAGTAAAAAACCAAAAGTTGTTATTGTAGATTCTATACAAACATTGTATAATTCTAGTATGGATTCCATATCTGGTACACCAACTCAAATTAGAGAATGTACTTTAAAGATTATTGAAATTGCTAAGAAATATAATATTTCATTCTTTATAGTTGGACATATCACAAAAGATGGAAAAGTTGCAGGACCAAAACTACTTGAACATATGGTTGATGCTGTATTTAATTTTGAAGGTGATGAAGGACTTTATTATAGGATACTTAGAAGTGTAAAAAATAGATTTGGTTCAACCAATGAAATTGCAGTATTCAGTATGGAAGAAAATGGAATGAAAGAAATAAAAAATTCCTCTGAATATTTTTTAAGTGAGAGAGAAGAAAAAAATATAGGAAGTATGGTTGTGCCAATTTTAGAGGGAACAAAAGTTTTTCTTTTAGAAGTGCAGTCCCTTATAACAGATAGTGGAATAGGAATACCTAAAAGAGTTGTTCAAGGATATGATAGAAATAGGATACAAATTTTAACTGCAATAGCAGAAAAAAAATTATATGTTCCACTTAGTATGAAAGATTTATTTGTAAATGTACCAGGTGGATTGTCAATAGAAGACCCAGCAGCAGATTTGGCAGTATTGATGTCAATTTTATCAGTGCATAAAGGCTTTGCTATTAGTCAAAAAATAGCTGCAATAGGAGAACTTGGATTAAGAGGAGAAATAAGAAAGGTATTTTTCTTAGAAAGAAGATTAAAAGAGCTTGAAAAACTTGGTTTTACAGGAGTTTATGTTCCAGAGTCAAATAGAAAAGAGTTAGAAAAAAAGAAATTTAAACTGAAAATAATATACTTAAAGAATTTAGATGAATTATTGGAGAGGATGAATAAGAATGACTAAACAAGATTTAATGGATATAATAGTTAAAGTTGCACCTGGGAGTCCTTTGAGAGAGGGAGTGGACTATATTTTAGATGCTGGTATAGGAGCTCTAATAGTTATAGGTTATGATGATGAAGTTGAAAAAGTTAGAGATGGTGGATTCTTTATTGACTGTGATTATACTCCTGAAAGAATTTTTGAATTATCTAAAATGGATGGTGCAATAATTTTAAATGATGACTGTTCAAAAATCTTGTATGCCAATGTTCATATTCAACCTAATATTTCATTTATTACAACAGAAAGTGGAACAAGACATAGAACAGCTGAAAGAACAGCAAAACATTTAAAAAGAGAAGTTGTAGCTATATCTGAAAGAAAGAAGAATGTTACTCTATATAAAGGGGAATTGAAATACAGACTTAAAAATTTTGATGAATTAAATATAGAAGTTGGACAGGTTTTAAAAACTTTGGAAAGTTATAGGCATGTTTTAAATCGTTCACTTGATAATTTAACAATTCTTGAATTAGATGATTTAGTAACAGTTCTTGATGTTGCCAATACTTTACAAAGATTTGAAATGGTAAGAAGAATCAGTGAAGAGATAACAAGATATCTTTTAGAATTAGGAACAAGAGGAAGATTGGTAAATATGCAAGTTTCTGAACTTATTTGGGACTTAGACGATGAAGAAGAAAGTTTCTTAAAAGATTATATTGATGATGGAATGACAACTGATAGTGTAAGAAGATATTTACATTCTTTATCTGATTCTGAATTGCTTGATATAGAAAATGTAGTTGTTGCATTAGGATATAGTAAATCTTCAAGTGTTTTTGATAATAAAATAGCTGCAAAAGGTTATAGAGTTCTTGAAAAAATAAGTAAATTAACAAAAAAAGATATAGAAAAAATAGTAAATACATATAAAGATATATCTGAAATTCAAGAGGTAACTGATGAAGATTTATCTGCTATAAAGATAAGTAAATTTAAAATTAAGGCTTTAAGAGCAGGAATTAATAGATTAAAATTCACAATAGAAATGCAAAGATAAAAATAAATATAAATATAGTAATAATATTGAGGCTGTTGCAAATTAAACAATTAAAATGTGAGTAAAAAATAAGTGAAATTACATTCTAAATTTTAGATAAAAAATCAAATAGAATGAGCCGAGCAAA
>QWCK01004324.1_pt1 | contig 14142 bp, 15 predicted proteins | sample 1972571 | NCBI WGS metagenome assembly QWCK01 (sample SAMN09866710, study PRJNA288562) | Human gut metagenome isolate term2_stool, whole genome shotgun sequencing... | isolation source: gut | host: Homo sapiens | place: USA: California
TCCTATGCGGGATTGGCGGAATTGGCAGACGCGCAAGACTAAGGATCTTGTGACCGATTTTAGGTCGTGGAAGTTCAAATCTTCTATCCCGCACCATAGGTTTTTTTTATTACATAAAATTAAAACTATCATAACACATTAGACAGGATGGTAAATGTTCTGTCTATTTTTATATAAATTTTCTCCTCAAATAACTATCGTAGATTTTGTAGCATAAAGAAAGGATTTTTATCTTACCATTCATATTTATTTTCCTTTGTATAATACTTCTTATAAATATTTACCAGTCTTTGAATATCCCTTCTTACCTCCTCTTGTTTATTTTTATCCCAATAACCACTTTGAGTGAAATATTCTAAAGTAGACATGGTCCTTTTTATATGGAAATAAAGAGAACGAGGACCGTACTCTCTGCCATCAATATCTAAATATTTTTTATCTTTTTTACGAATTACCTTAACCATTTCTTCTCCTTTCTAAATCCTATCTAACATAGCCTGTAAATAATCAGTCTTACTTGGATACCCAGTTGAAGATTCCCTAGATATTTTTGTGGTATGTCCCATATTATTATTTATATTATTAATATTTATATTATTATCTTTAAAGTCTCCTTTAATACCCTCCTTAAAGTCTCCTTTGTAGGGGTCATTAAGCCTGCTTTGATAGGTATTAAAGTCTGCTTTAACATATAATTTTCGTTTATTAATCATTTTTGTATTATTTTTATATTCATATACTCGTTTTATATAACCATATTTCACTAAGTTTGATATCCATGATGATACAGAAACGGTTGACACATCATAAGCTCTTGCAAAATAGGCATTTGTAGCATAACAATATCCTTCTTTGTTAGCAAGCGTTAAAATATCAGAAAATAAAATTCTCTCAAATGGCAATAATCTTTTATCCAGCCTTACTTCTGCTGGCAAAATTGTGTAATATTTTTCTATCATAAAATCTCCTTATGCATTAAAGTCTACTTATATATAGAATTTTTCACGAAAATGTCCCGATTTTTATGCATAAAAAAAGTGCAAGTCATAGCTTGCAGTAAATTCAACTTACGATATCAGTTTTAGAAAGATTTTATTTTTACCTTTATTTTCCCTTTATTCTTTTAATACATTTTCATATAATAAGATTAATTAATTATTATATTTACGAATCCCCACAAGAAAAGACCCCATCTTTTGATGAGGTCTCTTTGTTTTAGATGAATAGTCCAGCACATACTACTGATACTACTGTCATTAGTTTGATTAGGATGTTTAGTGATGGACCTGATGTATCTTTGAATGGGTCTCCTACTGTGTCTCCTACTACACTTGCCTTGTGGGCATCTGATCCCTTGCCGTCTTCGCCGCCTAGGGTTTCAATGTATTTCTTTGCGTTATCCCAAGCACCACCTGCGTTTGACATGAAGATTGCCATTAATACGCCTGTTACTAGGGCTCCTGCGAGTAGTCCGCCGAGGGCTGTTGGGCCAAAGGCAATTCCTACAAAGATTGGTACTACTATGGCTAAAACGCCTGGTAGGATCATTTCTTTTAGGGAAGCTGATGTTGAGATTTCAATACATCTTTGATAATCTGGTTCGCTTGTTCCTTCTAGTAGGCCTGGATCATTTCTAAATTGTCTTCTTACTTCGTTGATCATTTCTGTTGCAGCTTTTCCAACTGAATTCATTGTTAGAGCTGTAAATAGGAATGGTAGCATGCCGCCTACGAACATTCCAGCTACTACGTGGGAATCTAGAATTGAGATTGATTCTAGATTTAATGTTTCTGAGTAGGTTACAAATAATGATAGGGCTGTTAGGGCTGCTGAGCCTATGGCAAAGCCTTTACCTATAGCTGCTGTTGTGTTTCCTATTGAGTCAAGTTCGTCTGTGATGTCTCTTACGTGACCTGGTAGACCTGCCATTTCAGCGATTCCACCGGCGTTGTCTGTGATTGGGCCGTAAGCGTCTACAGATACTGTTGTTGCTGTTGTTGATAGCATTCCTACTGCTGATAGGGCTATACCAAATACTCCGTCTGCCCAGAAGGCTACCATGATACCTAAAGAAATTAGGATAATTGGGAATACTGCTGATAGCATTCCTGTTGATAGTCCTGCGATGATGTTGGTTGCAACACCTGTTTTTGATTCTTCTGCTATATTTTGTACAAATTTATATTTGTCTGATGTATAAATTTCTGTTAGTAGACCGATTGCGATTCCTACTATAATTCCTGTAATTATTGCAAGGGCTGCTCTTATGTTGCCGAAGTAGGCAAAGGATAAGATTATCGCTGCAATTAGGACGATTGCTCCTGAAACATAGATTGTCATCATTAGAGCCTTTTGTGGGTCTCTGTGCTTTTTGGATGTAAATAAGAAACTTGCTACAAATGATGAGATAATTCCGATAGTTACAAGTAGTAGGGTGAAGTTTAATCCAGCGTCTCCATAAGCTACAAGTCCTAGGGTGATAGCTGAGATGATTGCACCTGCATAGGATTCAAATAAGTCTGCTCCCATTCCTGCTACGTCTCCTACGTTATCTCCTACGTTGTCTGCTATTACTGCTGGGTTTCTTGGGTCATCTTCTGGGATGCCTGCTTCTACCTTTCCTACTAGGTCTGCTCCAAGGTCTGCTGCCTTGGTGTAGATTCCTCCACCAACTCTTGCAAATAATGCAACTGATGAAGCACCAAGTGAGTAGCCCATCACGATTGTTGGGTCTCTAAAGATTAGGTAAGAAATTAATAGGCCTGAAAAACCAAGTCCTGTTACAGCAAATCCCATTACTGATCCACCTGCAAAAGCAAGTTTAAGGGCACTGTTTGTTCCACCTTCCATGGCTTCGTTTGTACATCTAGCGTTGGCTTCTGTAGCTGTTCTCATTCCAATAAATCCTGTTAGCATAGAGAAGCATGAACCTATTACATAGCAGATCATGACTTTGTAGTCTAAGAAAATTGAAATTAGGATTGATACAACTACTACGAATGCAATTATGAATTTGTATTCGCTTGCGATAAAAGTCATTGCACCGTCTTTAATGTGTCCTGAAATCTCGTGCATTCTCTTTGAACCACTTGATACAGGAAGTATTCTCTCTTTGATTGTATATCCCATTAGCACTAGGGCTAGGATGGCTACAATAAGAGAAATAATAACAATTAACATAAGTCCTCCTTTATTATTTAATTATATCTATAACTATACTTTTATATATTTAATATTCATGTTTTAGACAAATAAAAAAGGGAGCTGAAGCCCCCTCTTGCTTATTGAAATTTTATGATTGTTTTAGTTTTTCTTAGTTTTCTTCGTAAGGCAATAAAGCTACTTGTCTAGCTCTTTTGATTGCTCTTGTTATTTCTCTTTGGTGTTTTGCATTAAGACCTGTAACTCTTCTTGGAAGAATCTTACCTCTATCAGTAACAAATCTTTTAAGAGTTTCAATGTCTTTATAGTCTATTACCTTTGATGGGTCTTTAACAAATGGATCAACCTTTTTTCTTGGTTTAAATCTTCTTGCCATTGTAATTCCTTTCTTTTATATTTCTCTAGAATGGAATTCTGCCATCGTCTTGGATTTCAGTAAAGTCATCATCAAAAAAATCATCATTGCTAGTATTTTGATTTGCTTGGTTTTGATTATTTTGATATGAGTTTGTTTGAGAATAGTTGTTTGTATATATATCTTGGTTGTCACCATGATTTGAGCTATGACTTTGTCTATCTGATCTAGATCCTAAAAACTCAACATTATCTGCGACAACATCTGTTGTATAAACTGTCTTACCTGTTTCTCTATCTTGGTAGCTTCCTGTTTGGATTCTACCTTCTACTGCGCATTGACTTCCTTTAAAGAGGTATCTAGATGCATTTTCTGCCTGTCTACCCCAAACTGTTATCCTTGGAAAATCTGCTGTTGGACGATTAGCTGCTTCCGCTTCTTCTCTTCTTTCTCGACTTAGTCTCTTATCAATTGCTAATGTGAATGTGCATACCGCTTGATTAGATTGGGTATATCTTAACTCAGGATTCCTAACTAGGCGTCCTATTAGTATCACTCTATTCATATTAGTCCTCTTTTCTTATAACCATGTATCTAAGAACGAAATCTGAAAGTCTTAGTCTTCTTTCAAATTCTTTGATGTGATCTGGTTCTGATTTGAAATCTACTATATAGTAGTAACCTTCTTTAAGATCTTGGATCTCATAGGCTAATTTTCTTTTTCCCCAGTCATCAACTGATACAACTTCACCGTTTTCTTCGATATGACCTTTAAATCTATCTAGAAGAGCGTTTCTATCAGCATCAGCTAATTCAGTCTTGAAAATCAATACTGCTTCGTAATTATTCATATTTTTCACCTCCCTGTGGACTATTGACCCCGTTTTTACTACGGAGTAGAGATTACCTAATAATAATACTCGCTAAAGGTCTCTTTGTCAAACAAAAACCTTGACTATTATAGGATTTTATCTCATTTATATCAATCTTTTTATAAATAAAAAACCTGGCAGGGATAATCCTCGCCAAGTATTTTTAGATTTCTGTTACCTTATCCAGGGCAACAGAAAACATAAGGTCAACCTCAGCTTTATTTAATCTTCCCTACTTGTGTAAATCGCATTGGCAATTGCCATAGACATTGCTTCTGCAGCTAGTGCTCCTACTAGGTTTATGTTTGCCTTTACCTTGTTTGTTGCAAGGGAAAAGATTGTATCCCCGTCAAATAGGGTGTGAACTGGGTTTATAGACCTCGCAAATCCGTCGTGGGCCATGCCAGCAATTTTGGTAAGCTCAGTTTTAGAAAAAGTTGCATTTGTTGCGACAGCACCGATTGTGGTGTTAGATGGCTTGATATCCGCAAATGAACCTAAGATTTGGTCGACAAAATCCATGGTTTTAAGCATTTTCCCGTCCTTCATAGGCCCTGCAATTTGAAGACCCTTGTGGTAGTCGAAAATATCTCCAAAGGCGTTTACCGCCACAATTGCTGACACTACTAGGTCGCCTTTTTTTATTGATGCCTGGCCGAGACCAGATTTCATCAAGGACTCAGGTCCAAGGGCTTTGGCCACAGTCGCTCCTGTGCCCGCTCCTACTATTCCCTGGCTTTTATCTTCATAAGTCGCAGAGTCATAGGCTCTTTGAGTCATAGAAGCGTCTGGTCTTGCCTTTGGATTTTTGTAGGCTAGGTCAAATAAGACTGCCTGGCAAATTATTGGCACAATTCCTACTCCCACATCAAAGCCGATTTTCTCTTTTTCGAGTATTTTCATAAGGTGGCTTGCTGCTTCTAGACCAAAAGCAGATCCTCCCGATAATATTATAGAAGATACTTCAGATACTTGGTTTAGTGGATTTAAAAGGTCAGTCTCACGAGTGCCTGGAGCACCTCCTCTTACGTCAACACCTGCAGTATTTCCAGGATCTGGAAGGATGATGGTAAGGCCTGTGCCGCCTTCTTTATCTTGTGCGTGGCCTACTTTTATTCCCTCTACATCTGTAAAATATCCACCGTACATTAGACATCCTCGTTTCTATACTTATCCATCATCGATCCGAAAACATCGGATGAAGATGGAGGTGTATAGGAAATTGCATTTGCCCCTGCATTTATAGTTTCCATAATAGATGCTCCTTCCTTGCCACCTGTGGCAATTATTGGGAAATCATCTCCAATATCTCGCCTTATGTGGCGAACTAGGTCAGCTGTATATTTGCCTCCAGAAACATTTAAAATCTCAGCTCCTGCTTCAATTTTTGCCTTGTAGTCATTTTTTAAAGAAGTAACTGTTGCAATTACCGGTATGTCAACAAATTTAGATATTGCCCTAATATCTTCGTGAGGAATAGGTCCATTTACCACCACTCCATAGGCGCCTGCAAGCTCTGCATAGTAGGCGATGGCCCTAGACCTAGGTCCCTGGGTTGTACCACCTCCAACACCTATAAAACATGGCACAGAAGCTATTGAAATTATCGCCTCTGTAATAGAATTTAGAGGTGTGTAAGGATAGACTGCCATGATTGAATCAGCGTTTGAATTTCTAATTATGGCAAGGTCTGTCGTAAAAAGCAAGGATTTTATCCTCTTATCAAAGATTTTGATCCCACTTGCCTTATAAATTTCTTCTGGCACAGAAATGAAAGATTTTCTGAGCTTGGAATGAACTTGGGGTACTTTTTTCTTTTCTGTCATCTAATCCCTCTCAAATAAATCTCTGGTGTAAAGCTTGTCTTTCACATCTTTTAGGTCGTCTTCGACCCTGTTTGCAATAATTAAATCAACTTTTTTAAAGTCTTCTAAATCGCGAATAAGTTTCATTCCTTCAAAGTCATCGCCATCTAGGTTTGGCTCGTAAATCACAATATTTGCGCCTTTTTTCTTTAAATTATTAATGACATCAAAAATGGCAGACTTTCTAAAATTATCCGAACCCTTTTTCATAACCAGCCTATAAACCCCGATAGTTTGAGGTTTCTTAGATATGATATCTTCAGACACAAAATCTTTTCTGACCTCATTTGAATCGATAATTGACTTAAAAAGGGCTGTTGGAATATTTTCAAAGTTTGCATATAATTGCTTAGAATCCTTTGGTAGGCAATATCCCCCGTAGCCAAAAGATGGGTTGTTATAATGGTCCCCTATCCTTGGGTCGGCAGAAACTCCCTCTATTATTGACTTGGCGTCAAGACCCTTGGCTAGGGCAAAATTGTCAAGTTCGTTGAAGTATGCTACCCTCATGGCAAGATAGGTGTTGGCAAAAAGCTTCACAGCCTCAGCCTCACTTCTTCCCATCAAAATTACTTCAGGTTTATTTAGGGCTTCGTTTTGGTAAAGACTCGCGATTTTTTCCCCGATTTCAGTCTTATCTGAGACAATTATCCTAGAAGGGTTTAAGGAATCATAAAGAGCCCTGCCCTCTCTCAAAAATTCTGGAGAGAAGATTATATTATCACAAGCAAATTCCTGGTTTTTCTTCTCTGTATACCCAATAGGAATAGTTGATTTGATAAGGATTGGTAAATCTTTCCTGATATCTTTTATCATTTTTATAGCATCATCTATAAAAGAAGTATCAAAAAATCCCTCCACCTCGTCATAGTTAGTTGGAAGGGCCAAGATTGCAAGGTCAGCATCCTTAAAGTCATCTTCCCCACTAGTTTTGGCGGTGAGATTTATCTTCTTATTAGCCAAATATTCTATTATGTAGTCATCTTTTAAAGGTGATTTTTTGTTATTAATGAGGTCGACTTTTGCTGGGTCAATTTCTACACCAATAACCTCGTTAGATTGGGCAAGTAAAATGGCGTTTGAAAGGCCAACATAGCCCAAGCCCATTACTATAATTTTCATTATTTCTCCTTAAATTTTAACTTTCTTATATTTTACATTTATTAATTTTATTTACAATTTATAAAAGCTAACGCCTCATAGGGTCTTAAAAGAGTAGTCCTATAAAGGGTGCGACGGGTGATAGACCCTGCCAAATACTTATAATCTTTATAATCCATAACCTTAAAAGCCAGATCTAGGAGGACTTCTTTTTCTGATAAGTTTGCGAGAAACAAAACCTTCTTCCCCTCGCCATACCTAATAAAAGCTAGGATGTCTTTTTCCTTTGGTAGGATTTTTTGAGTCCTAACTAGCTTTTTTGCTTCATCTTTATGGGTAAAAAGCTCTCGCAAAAATTTCACATCCTCTATATCAAGGTCATCTTCCTCTATATATAGGCTCCCTTTTAAAAAGAAAAGGGTCATATAGATAAGTCTTTTGGCAGAAAGTGGATAATTATAAAAATTAATATCGCTTTGGTCAAAATTATCAAAACATAAACAAAGACCAGAATTCACCCTCTCAAAATCCTTGGTCAAGGCCATGATGTTTTCAAATTTTTCTCTAGGTCTTACTAGAGATAGGCAAGATATTTTGGGACTTGCTAGGGCAAGAAGTGTCTTCTTATCAACATTAACTTCTGCTAAGGAGAGGATATCCTTGTTGAAAAAGGTATTTTTATTAAGCTCCCTAACAGCAGGCACAAGCCCACCGTCGTTCATTTCAAGCTCTTCTAGACACACCAAATCAAATCCCTTAATCCCATGCCTTATAAGATAGCCTAAGAAATGATAAAGTCCCTGCCTAATTTTGGGGTCAGAAAAATCAATTTCTAATGGATTTGTGCCCAAAAGTTTTCCCATAAGCTTACTAATATCAAAACTAAGGATAAGACCGATTCCAGCCTTCTGGTAGGCCTCATTCAAGGCCAAAATTTCTTTGATTTCGCCTTCATTTAGCCTTTCAAAAGCCCCAAGCAAAATCCAATCCACCCCCAAGGCCTGGTAAAATTTTATATTTACTTGTAATTTCTTAATTTCCCAAAGATTTGTTTTTAAAATTATCTTATCCTTCATTTTAAAATCATTTCTATTTTATTTAAGACTTGACTGGTGCTTATAATTTTATTTTCTAATAGTAAGGACTCCTGCACAAAATGAGTATTTTTCAAATGTTAAACCCTCAAAATATTTTTTAAGGTCTTCATATACAAAATAAAACTCTTCTTCATCCCAATAATCTTTAGACTTTTCTTTGCAAGCCTCTAAGTCTTTTCGACTTTCAAAAGCCACATCCCCTATCAAAATTTCCCCTCCTGGATTTAATAAGGTAAGCAAAGATTTTATGAAAGAAATTTTCTCTTCGTCAGTCAAATGGTGGAGGGAATATGTTGCAATCACTGCATCATACTTATTGTCCTTAAGAAAATCCACAAGGTCCTTGGTAAAATCGCCAGCAAAAAACTTAGCCTTTGGCATCTTTTCCTGGGCAATTTTTATCATCTCACCAGAAAAATCCTGGCCATAAATCTCAAGTTCTCTATCATATAAACGCTTTGTTAAAGTTCCCGTTCCAAAACCAATATCCAAAACTCTTTTTGAATCAGAAGCTAAAACTTCATTATATATAGAGTTTAAAACCTCTTTATAACCAGCAAATGGATAGGTATTTTCATCATCAGAAAGTCCAACACTTTTATCGTAATCATCGGCCCATAAGTCAAAACCCTTATTACTTAGCATAGATTCCTCCATTATTTACTCTTATGTCTGCTATCAATAGATTTATCATAAAGTCATTATACCTCTTTAAGTAAGGCGCTTAAGACGTATAATTCAAGGAGAAAGGAAAGTATATGTTAGAACTTAAAAATATAGCAAAAATATACCACACGAGTGGCTTTTCCCAAAGAGCCCTTGACGGTGTATCTATATCATTTAGAGAAAATGAATTTGTCTCAATCCTAGGCCAGTCAGGAGGTGGTAAGACCACACTTCTTAATGTAATTGGCGGTCTTATGCGCTATGACGAGGGCGACCTCATTATTGACGGCAGGTCTACAAAGAAATTTACCGACAAGGACTGGGACTATTATAGAAATGTTAGAATTGGTTTTATCTTCCAATCCTACAACCTAATTTCTCACCAATCAGTCCTAGATAACGTGAAATTATCTTTGACCCTAGCCAATAAAAACACATCCGATATGGAAGCTAAGGCCATCAAGGCTCTTGAAAGAGTGGGACTAAAAGATCATATCCACAAGAAACCATCAAAATTATCTGGAGGTCAGATGCAAAGGGTCGCAATAGCAAGAGCTTTGGTTAATGACCCACAAATCCTTTTAGCAGATGAGCCTACAGGTGCCCTTGATAGCGAGACATCAGTCCAAATAATGAATCTTCTAAAGGAAATTGCCAAAGACAAGCTTGTAATAATGGTAACCCACAACAAGGACCTGGCCGAAGAGTATTCTACAAGGATAATCGGCATTAAGGACGGGAGGATTATTTCAGACTCAGACCCTTACGAGGAGTCAGACACAGCCGATAATTTCAAGATATCAAAGATTGCCCTAAAGCTTAGAACAGCCCTAGGTCTTTCTTTTAATAATCTTTTAAACAAAAAAGCCAGGACCATCCTAACTGCCTTTGCAGGCTCAATCGGAATCATTGGTATAGCCCTAATACTTTCAATATCAAACGGAGCTAGCGATTTTATTGAGGAAAACCAGAGAAATGCCTTGAAATCCTACCCTATTGACATCGAGAAAACTTCGATTGATTTATCATCTCTTTCCCAAATGGAAAATACTGCCGAAGAAAATGCTGACCGCGGTAAGCTTGTTTCCAATGATATTGGTCTAAAAAATAGGTCCAAACTTTCTGGCACAGGTCTTGAAAACGACCTAGAAAGTTTTAAGAAATACCTAGATGATAACGACAAAAAATTATCCGAGGAAGTCGGCAACCACTTTATTTCCTATGGCTATAACGGAAAATTTGACATCTTTACCAAAGATCCCAAGGGTGAGATTGTAAATACAGACGGATCTGACTTTGAATCGGCAAGGCCCGCTGGTTTTAACTTTTTACCGGGCTTTGGAAATGAAAATCAAAACCCAAACTTTTCACAACTTATAACCACCAAGGACGGCAAGATTTCAAAATTAGTCACTGATGAATATGAAATAGTCGAAGGAAAATGGCCTGATGGCCCAAATGAACTAGTTTTGTTCACAGACTACAATAACAGGATCCTAAGGTCAAAGTTTTATGAACTGGGTTTTCTCCCAAAAAAAGAATACCAAGAAATCCTAGCCGACCTTGATGATAATAAAAAAGTCGACATTAAAGAAGTCAAACAAAATTTAACTGATATAATCGGCCACGAATACCAGGTCCTAACCCCTTCTGATTATTATGAAAAAGATGGAGAAAATTTTGTAAATATCAAGGATGATAAGGCCAAGGTAGACGAGAAAATTAAATCCGCCAAAAGTCTTAAAATAGTTGGTATCGCTCGCAAGATAAATGATGATGACAACAGAGTAATCACTACTCCCCTAGCCTACACACAAGGCTTCACCAAAGAAATGATAGCCTATGTTGATAACCAAGAAATAATCAGAAAACAAATTGACAATAAAAACATCAACGTCCTAAATAACCTTAAATTTAGGGCAGATAACGATGACGAAAAGGTGGAACAAAGCAAAAATTTCCTTAAAAACCTATCAGAAGGAAACCTTCTTAGGGTAAATACTTGGATTCTTCAAAACAGAGATGACCTAGTTAAAAAAATGCAAGAAGAAAGCAAAAAGCTTGCCATGATGGGACAAGCTCCGGCAAATCCAAGTGATAATCAAAATTCTAGGCAAATGGTAGACTATCTTTTGAAAGAAGATGACAGAAAAACCTACCTTGATATCTACGATGAATTCTTAAGAGATTTTTCTTACAAGAAAAACCTCGAAGAATTAGGCTATATCAATGAAGCGAATCCTTCAAAGATTTCTATCTATGTAGATAATTTTGAAAATAGGGACAAGGTCAAAAAATTCATCAATGAATATAACGAAGACAAGGAAATAGAAGATCAAATCTCCTATACGGACCTAATCGGTATAATTTCTAAGTCAATCACAGACATAATAGGCGCTATTTCCTACATTCTAATAGCCTTTGTGGGCGTCTCCCTCATAGTATCATCAATTATGATAGGCATAATAACCTACATTTCAGTCTTTGAAAGAACCAAGGAAATAGGTATTTTAAGGGCAATCGGTGCAAGCAAGGCGGATATCTACAAGGTATTTATGGCAGAAACCTTAATAATCGGCCTCCTTTCAGGGCTAATCGGAGTAGGATTAACCTACATTTTAAATATCTTTATCACAAGGATAATGGTAAATGTGTCAGGTTTTTCAGATATCGGAGCAAGCCTTCCAGCAGGTGCAGCTGTTGTATTAGTATTAATATCAGTTGGTCTAAGCCTCCTTGCAGGCCTAATCCCATCAAGGATAGCAGCCAAAAAAGACCCAGTAGAAGCCCTTTCTGCTGAATAAAATATTAAGAGTCAATTCATTATATGATTGGCTCTTTTTTTAATTGATTTTACAATATTTTTACAATACCAGACGCACTTCGAAGTATTATCCTTATATAAGGAGGATTTTATGACAGATTTTCTAAACGCAGCTTTCCCTTACATAATAGCAGGAGTGTTTCTAGACTTGCTTATCGGAGTGATCTATAAAAAGAAAAATACTTCAAACTAAAAAATAGGACGATTAACGCCCTATTTTTCTAGTTCTTCCAACTCATTTTCAACTTTATCTATAAGCTCTTCAACAAGATTTGGGAAGGCTTTAAGGATTCTCTTTTCACCAACCTTGTCAAAGCGGCTGGCAAGCTCTTCCTTAATCATAGCCCTCTTGTTTTCAATTTCTTTTACTCTTGGCCTATTTTCAATCTCTTCCTTCTTAGTTTTAACCCTCATGGTCCTATCGTACACACGTCTACCTATATCATCTGAAACTACTCTCATATCAAGATTTGCTTCTTCTATTTTCTTAAACTTCTTGTTTAGACCAATCAAGGTTAATACTGTAAGAATTAGGTCTACCACAAAAATTATTAGTAAAATAATATCTGTATAAAAAATAAATTTTGGATTTAAAAAGGCAAATAATTTTACAATCATTGGGTGGATTGCCTCATATAAGACAAAACAGGCTAGCCCCCAAATTACAGAAAATTCAACACAAATATATCCGCCCAAATTAAAACGCATCCCCGAATAGTCCCACCATTTCTTGTGAAAAATTTTCTCCAAAAGAAAACCACCCACAAGCTCGATGGCTGTGGCAATAAAAATTGAACCAAAAAACAAAGCCAATTTATTAGTCTTTCCAATATCTGTCAGAAAATATATAACACCCAAGGCTCCAAAGCCATAAATCGGACAAAGCGGCCCATTTAGAAAGCCCCTATTAATAAAACGACCAGTCTTCACAGCCTGGAAGGAAACCTCCATAATCCAACCAATAAAGGCATAAACAAAAAAATATCCTATGTAAACCTTAATAAAATCATCTCCTTTAAGTTTTTAATTATTATACCCTCTTTGAGAAAACTTTAACAAAAAAGTGCCCAAGACTTTGTTGGGCACTTTATTAATTACATTTATCATAATATCATAATTAGTCTAATGAATTAATTCTTTATATAATTTCATTAATTCCCCAACACACTCGGATTCGGACATTTTTCTCCAATCAAACCCATATGCTGCCATGACAGCTTTATCATTATCTTGATGAGCTTTTCTTAAATCAGATGGCATGATTAATTCATCATATAAATCTGATAAAGATGACTCTGGATATTTATCTCTAATAACTAAAATTTTTTGAGCTGTTTTCTCAATTTCTTCTCTTTGAGATTCCGTAGGATTAGGCCAAGGAAAAGTATTATAAACTAGGTTTTTTGAATATCTATAATCAGATTTTAATCTACCGGCAAATACTCTCATCCAAGACATATGCACATTAGAGGTTAAAATACCGAAATCATAGATTGTTGCATAATCAATATAATTAGTGGCATTTGTATATATACACTTATCTTTAATTAATCCCATTGGTATATATTTTCTATTTTCACTTGATACAACAGGCACAATTATACTATTGCTCTGTACTCTGAAACTATTTATAGGAATCCTGAAACCTTAGCTTGGAACTCTGAAACCTTTTTAGGCATCAAAAAAGACGGTATTACTACCGACTTAATTATTTACACATAACGTATTTAGATTTCTATTTCATAGAAACTTGATCCTTGCTAAGCTCTACAAACTGGGATTTGTTGTAGTTATCTCCCATTTTCTTTAATTCCAAATGTAATACACAAGCAAATACTATCTCAATAATACATGCCGCAACAGCAACCGTTGTGCCGTTTAATGCACATCCTAAAATCAAGGAAATCATCGAAATGGAAATTGCAGCAAATGTATATCCCTTTGATTGATACAACCATGAATAGGGAAATAAATGAGCTCCAAAGACCATTGCATACACCATAATCATCTTTTCCGGAACTGCACTAAATACCCACATGACGATTAATAAATAAATCATTTGATTTAAGGTGAAAATAAAGCCTAATTGTCCAAGTGGATTTTGTTTTGAAAAGATATCCACCTTTATAAGTTTACCAATGAGCCAAGCCAGCGGTAATAATGGGCATGAACAGCAAAATACCAATAAATTTTTCATATT
>QWCK01006074.1_pt1 | contig 14131 bp, 19 predicted proteins | sample 1972571 | NCBI WGS metagenome assembly QWCK01 (sample SAMN09866710, study PRJNA288562) | Human gut metagenome isolate term2_stool, whole genome shotgun sequencing... | isolation source: gut | host: Homo sapiens | place: USA: California
CAAAATCGGACTGCAACACGTAACCATGACATATAGCTCTGAGGATGCTTACCCTGAAATATGGATAGACAACAAGAAAGTTTCAATCCATGAAGTAGCGAAAAATGATGGTCTGAGCGTGGAGGACTTTGTAGAATGGTTTTTCGGGAACAACAAAGAGAATGTTTTTGAAGGTGTAGTTATTCATTTTACAGATTTTCGGTACTGATATGAGCGAACAAGAATTAAAAGAGCAACTTGGTGATGAACTTTGCGAGTTTTGCCCCTGGCGAAAAGGTGAAATAGATCATACGTTCGATTCTCTTTGTGAAGGCTCTTATTGCGATGATGCTTTTGATAACTTTTTAGATGAAAACGAAGGTTATTTCGATGATGAAGAATAATCACTGTAGCGAATGTAAATACTATTGGTGTTATCCTCATACAACCCAAATGTATTGCTACAAGTTAGGTAAACGGATAACAGCCAGAAAGAAAAGCTGTAAACATTATCAACCCAATAGTTAATAAAAATGGAAACTAATGCAACAAAAAGAACTGATATTTTCCAGATAGATCCACGTAACATAGTGGTAATGGATGATTTCAATGCTCGTAGAGATTTCGATTTAGAGGAATTAAAGGAACAAATCAAGGCTAAAGGAGTTCTTAACCCTATTACCGTACTTCCTTTCAAAGATGAGGACGGTATAGAACGGTACAAGCTGGTGGATGGTGAAAGACGCTATCGGGCTGCGGTATCATGTTCAAACGCTTTAAAGAAGAGTTCGGATATACCCAAAATGAGATAGCTGAAAAGTTTAAAAAATCTCCGGCTTTTGTGAGTAAATGTTTATCCCTAATGGATCTCCCTATAGAGATTCAGGAACGTATTATAAACAAACAAATATCGGCTTCTGCTGCTAAGGACATTGTAGCCAATTACGATACGGAAGAGGAACAAGTAAACGCCACGAGAAAAGCCGTAGAATTAGCCGAAAAGCAAGGAAAAAGGACTGTTACCAATAAAGAGATTAACGCTGTACAGAAAGAGGCTAAGGAAGCCAAAGAGATAGCTCAGGCACTCCGTAAGGTGTGGGCTTATCTGGATGGAGGTGTTATGGTAGATGTGGATAAGCTGGCTATCCTTCTGGATAAAACAGAGAGTTTGAGTAATGCAATGAAACAATATAAAAAATTGAGTAAATGAAAGTAGTGTTTTTTGACCTGGAAACTACAGGAACGTTAGTAAACAAACATGGGATCCACCAAATTAGCGGTATGATCGTTATAGACGGTGAAGTAAAAGAAACCTTTGATTTCAAGGTACAGCCTAACCCTAAAGCGGAAATAGTGCAAGAGGCTTTAGATGTGGCTGGTGTAACCAAAGAGCAGATTCTATCTTATCCGGCAATGGGGTATGTGTACGGACAATTTACGGCTATTTTGAACAAATACGTGGATAAGTACAATAAGCAGGATAAGTTTTTCCTTGCTGGTTATAATAATGCTTCATTTGATAACCAGTTTCTCCGTGCATGGTTTTTACAGAATGGGGATAAATATTTCGGATCTTACTTCTGGAGCAATTCTATAGATGTAATGGTTTTGGCAACTCCTTATCTGGCTTCTCAACGCTCACAGATGGAAAATTTCAAGCAAGGAACTGTAGCAAAGGCACTCGGTATAGAAATAGACGAAAGCCGGCTACATGATGCCTTGTATGACATTCAAGTATGCAAATCTATTTACGATATTGTTTCACCATATAAAATGTAATGTTATGGAAAAGATTAATATTCAACTTCCTCAGTATTGGAAAAAGAAGAAACTTAACCCGGAGTTTATAAAAGAACTTGAATCAACTGCAAAAAGCGATCCGTTTACAAAAGATGAGTTCGGGGAATATCGGTTTGGTACATTTCTTCATGGTTGCGCTATTGTCAAAGTTGAAATGACTGATAACCTTCTGAGCGTTGCTATTCACAGCCAACATCCTATAGGTTTGCCAATGATTAAGGAGATTCGCTATAAATACGCTCCGAATAATTGTCTTATGACAATGCTAATGCCTTCAAGGGAACAGCAGATTAGCGATAATACCGTAGTGCTTTATCAGATTCCAGGATCTTTTAGCGATACGACAGATGTTGAATTTGAGGAAGGGAAAGAATGATCTATATAGGGATTGATACAGGTGTACATACCGGGATTGCTATCTGGGATAACCGAAAGCGTTCTTTGGAAATGGTAAAACAAATGCCTATTCATAGGGCTATGGCGGTTGTTCAGTCTTATGCGGATATGCAAAAGACGGGTGTAGGCGATAAAATCATAGTAAGAGTGGAAGATCCACGACAACGCACCTGGTTTGGTACAGAGAGAATGACACGTGAAGAGGAACGGAAGAGGCTACAAGGTGTAGGATCCGTAAAACGTGATGCTACAATTTGGGAAGATTACCTTACCGAACTTGGTGTTGAGTTTGAAATGGTTGCTCCTAAACGGAATATAACAAAGATGAGCCAGGAATATTTCAAGCAGCTTACGGGATGGAAAAAGCAAACCAACGAGCATAGTAGGGATGCTGCCATGTTAGTATTTGGCTTTTAGATGTTTTTTGCTCTTTGTTGGCGTATATATACACCAAAATTTATATCTTTGCATTAATTGATAACATTGATATTATGACTATTACGACAACTATCTTTATAGTAGCAGGTGCTTTAGCGGTATTCATTACCGCTATGCACTTTGCAAATCTTTTCCTACCGTATGATCCGATTACACCAGGTAAATCTATTACCGTATATCTGGATGGTAAGTTTAATAGGGTGGCAACGATCACGAGTATAGAGAACGGTTGTATCTATGTATATGATAAATTCCCGTTGCCATTGCATTATAGAGGAAAATTTTACGCTGTAGGCAGAATGACGGACGGGCATAAGGTTATGTTTTTAGGGAAGCGGAAACTTTATCTGTTGATGCGCTTTGTGGAGGCTTTCAGAAAGATTGCCCGTATTCCTGAATTTGAAAAGGAGGTTTAACATGGAAGAGATAGAGATTGTTTACCGTAAAATCTCGGATCTAACTCTGTTGGATGATAACCCACGAAAGATAAGCAAGAGAGATTTAGAGCGTTTGGTAGATTCCATCCGCATAAATGGTTTCTGGAAGCACCGCCCTATAGCCTTATCTGAGCGTGAAGGAAAGTTATATGTACTGGCAGGACACCAACGGATAAAGGCTGCAAAGAAGCTGAAAATATCGGAAGTGCCGACAATCTTGTACCACAACCTGACCGAAGAGCAGGAAGCGGATATAGTTCTAAGGGATAACATCAACAATGGTGAATGGGATTTTGAAAAGCTACAGCTTGGAGATTGGAGCAACAAGGCTGATTTCTCTTTTATCGGTTTAGATATTCCAGTAGAGGATAAACAGCCGGAAGATGAGGAAGCAGCCGATGAAGAACAAGAGGACAACGAGAAAGAGGAAGGCTCGGAAGATGATCCGATAGCGGATGAAAAAGAGGATTTTTACAGATCCATGCTTAACGATTGTTTGTATGAGAGCAATAATGAGTTTGACATTCCTAATTTGTTGCTGGAAGAACAAGCCGGAAAACTTCTTTTGCCTTTTGCCCCCTGGGGAGCTGATAGCCGATTAAGGAAAGATGTTGCTACTTACCACTTCTATGTAGATGATTATCGCTTTGAAGCTATTTGGAAAGATCCGATCAAGGTGCTAACCAGTGGTGTAAAAGCGTTGGTAGAGCCGAACCTTTCCGTTTACGATACAACCCCGATAGCTTACGGTTTACAACAGATTTACAAGAAACGTTGGATAAGCCGATACTTTCAAGAGTGCGGTATCAAGGTGTACGCAGATCTGAATGTTTCTGTGAAGTTCAAAGAGTATAATAAACTGGGCTTACCAAAAGGGTATAACGCTTTTTTCACTCGTGGCTATGCTGGTCGGTTGGAATATCTGAAAGGAGAGCTTGAAGTAGCCAAAGAAATATCCGGCTTGCAAACTCCTAACTTGCTTGTGTATGGCGGTGGTGATGAGATCAGAAAGTTTTGCATAGATAACAGCCTGGTTTACGTCCAGGACTTTATTAACGATAAAAGTTCAAAAAAAGATGGCAAAAACAAGCGGAAGTAATGGAGGTTTGCCGAATGGCGATTCAAACTACAAAGGTAAGGTAGGCAAACTGGAACCTTTGGCTTCAATTAAGAACCCGAAGGTGTACAAGACTGTAAAAGAAAGTATCTCACGTTTTCACTCTGTTTTGGGAGTAAGACAGAAAGATATTAAGATCGGACAACTGGAGGCTGGTACGGGTGGAGTGCATATTTCCCAAAATGGAGTATCTAAACAAGTCGTTTTGAATAAATCCGTTTTCAATGGGAAAAACACCACAACCCAAAGCGTTGCTAAATGGGCTGAAAAAGGCTACAAAAGCGGACACTTGACGAAAACCAACAAGCCAGTAGCACATATTGTTACTCACGAGCTGGCGCACGCAACTTGGAACAACCATTTAACAAGCCCCAATGCAAAGGCAGCAAGTAAAAGCATAAACAGCCTTTATAAGAAATGGGGTAATGATAAGTCGAAACAAGGTTATGGTAAATATGCCAAAACCAATGTAAACGAGTTCTGGGCAGAAGTATGTACAAAAGCCGTTCATGGTAAGGCAGATAAGTACACAAAAGCAGCTAAAGATATAATCAAGAAGTATAAATTATAACGTATATTTGCGGAAAATGCAATAAAATATTGAGCTATGGATAAAATAGAATTAACCGATTTGCAAAAGCAGCTTATTCAAAAGCAGCTAAATGAAAAGTATGATCCGTTTATGGCTACGGAAGAAGAACAAGAAGCCTTCAATGACGTAATAGACAAAGCCGAAGCATTATCGGATGAGTTGGACGCTGTAGATGATTACATAGACAACTACAACGGTGATATGATAGCCTGGTTTTGGGCAAAGTACCAAGAGCAGGAACAAAAGGAACAATGATAAATTAACCAGGTAAAGAATTAATCAGGTGGGAGTTCCTATCTGATTTTTTCTTTCTTTAATTGGTGTATATATACGCCAAAAACAACGAATAAACAACGGAATGGCACTCTTTGAGAAAGGCAATAACATAGGGAATAGATTCACAAGCGAAAACCAGCCAAAGAAAAATGGTCGGAAGCCCTCAATGTATAAACAGCTCAAAGAGCTTACAGGTAAAAAAGTAGATTATGAGCTGAGCAAAGAGGACTATTATAAAACAATTCGGTTTCTTCTTGAACGCTCCAAAGGAGAGCTAAATAAAATCATGGCTGACGCAAACAGAGAAGATAGCACTACTCCTATTTGGGTGTGTAATATTATCAGTGCAATCTTCACAGATATTCGCTTTGGTCGGACTTCAACGGTTGAAATGATATTCGATAGAATTTTTGGCAAAGCAGCCCAACCGATAGAAGGGGATATAAACGCTAATGTGTCTGGTGGACTGGAGCCGGATCTATCCAAACTTTCAACCGAAGATCTTTTGGTTTATCATGGACTATTAGAAAAGATGAATGGCAAAAAATAAAAACATACAAATACCAATGGCTCTTGCAGTCAAAATAGAGCTGTTTAAACGTGGCTGTTTTGACTTCATTACTGTTAAGGATGGAAAGAAGCACGAAAAGCAGGAAAAGGCTTTGCAGATCCTTACAGACAATGAGCACGCAGAGTTTTTGTATGGTGGTGGTGCTGGTGGTGCTAAGTCGTGGACTGGTGCTGCCTGGCTTCTTTTTATGTGCCTTTGTTATCCAGGTTCCAAATGGTTTATTGGTCGAGCTGAGTTAAAGCGTATTACCCAATCTACCTTAATAACTTTCTATAAGGTTTGTAACCAATACGGAGTAGAAGATACTTTGTACAAATACAATGGGCAGTATAACTATATAGAGTTTTACAACGGATCCCGTATAGATTTGCTGGATTTGATGTATAAGCCTGGAGATCCTTTTTATGAAAGATACGGATCTATAGAATATACTGGCGGTTGGATAGAAGAAGGTGGAGAAGTAAACTTCGGTGCTTATGACACTCTTAAAACTCGTGTAGGTCGCCACTTGAATAATGAGTTAGGGCTAAAACGAAAGTTGTTTATCACGTGTAACCCTAAAAAGAACTGGATGTATGATACCTTTTACACTCCATTCAAGAAAGGTATATTACCTGAGTATATGTACTATCTGGGTTGTTTGGTACAAGAAAACCCCTTCATAGATCCAGACTACATAGAAGGTTTGAGAACAACCAAAGATAAGGTTAAAAGAGAGCGTTTGCTAAAAGGTAATTGGGAGTATGACGACAACCCCAATGCGCTTTGTTCTCACGATGCGATTACAGCCATTTTTAATAATCTGCTATCAATAACCACTGGGAAGAACTATATAACAGCAGATATAGCCCGATTTGGATCCGATTACGCCCGGATTTGCGTTTGGGATGGTTATACGATCATAGACTTAAAATGCTTTCCACTAAGTAAAACTACGGACATACAGAAATGTATTCAACACTTCCAGAAAAAATACAGAATACCTAAATGGCGGTGTATCGCTGATGAGGACGGTGTAGGCGGTGGCGTGGTGGATAATTGCGACATACAAGGCTTTGTAAATAACAGTCGTGCTTTAAAGGATGAGAACTACCAGAACTTGCAAACACAATGCGGTTACAAGCTGGCAGAACACATAAACGCCTCAGAGATTGGGATCAATGAGGAACTGTTAAGCTCGGCAGACAAAGAGCAAATTATCCTTGAACTGGAGCAGTTGCAAACATGGGATGTGGACGGAGAAGGCAAATTAAAGCTAAAACCGAAAGAGGAAATCAAGCAGGAAATTAGATGTTCTCCAGACTGGCGAGATGTGTTTTTAATGCGCTGTTGGTTTGACTATAACGAGTATGATATACCAGATGATATAGAAGCAAGATTAGGAGTTATTTAAAAATTTGAATTATGGGATTTTTTAATGTTATCAAGAATGAGGTAAAAGCTGCTGTAGGTTATCAACAGAATTTTACAGCTTTGTTGGAGGCTAAGGATATTTCAAGAGCCTTAAACTATATGCAAGATCGCTCCGGCTTTGCTGAAAAAGCCTTGCTGGAGTACAAGGTAGAAAACCATGAGGTTATGAAAAGGCAGGATAAAGCCGTTTATGATAAGAAAGGGAATTTTCTTAGATGGCAAAAGCGTTGGAAAATTCCTATCCCCTATCAGTCTTTCATCAATGAAATTGCGCTTGTTTTCTTATATGGTAGACCCGTAAAATGGACGCAAAGAAGCAAAGGTACTGATTATGCTTTTGAGCAATATATAAAACTGCTGGAGCATTTACGCTTCAACGCCAATGTAAGAGAGGCTAAACGTGTTGCTGGTGCTGAGGGTACTTCCGCTATGCTATTTCATGTGTTCCGAAATAAAGAAGGAAAACCAGATGTATTATTGAATGTGTTATCTAAACAAAACGGTGATGATATTTACCTTATCAAAGATCAGTATAAGCGTATGACTGCTTTTGCTTGGGGGTATTATCTGAATGAATCCGGCAATCGGAGCATCTACCATGTGGATATTTACAAAGATGATACGGTTTACTACTGTAAGCGTGTTAGTGTAGGTTGGGAAGTGAAGGCAATCCCTAATGTGATAGGGAAAATTCCCGTTATCCTCTTTGAACAAGAGTTAGAGCATGAAGGAACACAGCCCATGATACACCGTGTAGAAAGCATGGAATCAACAGATGCAGATGTAAATGATAGATTTGCTAACCCGGCAATGGTAGCAACCGCAGAAGTGCTTAACAGCTTGCCTAAAGCAGAAGAAGAGGCAAAACTATTCATTCTAAAGGAGGGTGGCAAGGTTGAATATCTTACATGGGATCAGGCTTCACAAAGCAAGGCAAATGAATACGAACGGCTGGATAAGCATATTCTTTCAAAATCTTTTACTCCTAACATAGATTTTGACAATATGAAGAGTTTGGGCAATCTGTCTGCTAAAGCTATCAGAAAAGTAATGCTGCTTGCAGTGATTAAGGCTGAGAAACGAAAGGAAACCCACGATAATTACATGAATAGAACGGGTAATTTGCTACGTGCTATTCTTGGTAATGTTTTGGACTACCAACACAAAGCCGAATATGAAGCATTACAGTTAGGGCATGAGTTTCAAGAACCATTCGGTGAAGATGTGAGCGATATTCTTGCTGATATATCAAAGCAGTATAACGATGGAGCGATAAGCCGACAAACTTATGTGGAAATGAGCTACCTTATCAAAGATGCAAAAACGGAAATTGAGCGTTTGAAGCAGGAAGATTTAGAAGCCATAGCTAAACAGCAGGAGTTAAACAGAATAGATGTGTTCGGTGGAGGTGAATAATGGCAAATAAAGTAAAACCATCAGAAACAAAGTACCATTGTAGGGATTGCAAGCACTCTTACGACTGGCACGAGAAGGATTATAAAGGTGAGTTCTTCCTTTGTCGGTGTCCTTTCTTCAAATACTCTAAATTCTTAAACAAAGATCACTGTGAACACTTTGAGTTAAAGCGCAATGGCAAAAACTAAATACGTCAATTCCACGCAGCTACAAAAAGAGCTGTTTAAACGTACAGAAGGGTACGCAGCTAATGTACGTGCGATTTATCAAAACTACTTACTCCAGATTATTAACCTGGTAAAAGGTACGGAGTTGGAAGAAGGTAAACCGTTCTCTTTCTCCGAATATGGCTATAGTGATGAGGCTACAGCCATATTTAGAGAAATGTACAGCCGTTTGTATCAAGAAATAAGGAATGACGTGCAAAATGAATGGCTGCTTTCCAACCAACATAACGATGAGCTGGTAAAAAGTGTGTTCGGTGAAAACTCTATCAATGATAACCACTTTGCCCGATTCTTTAAGCGCAATATGGAGGCTATGGACGCTTTCTTTGCTCGGAAAACTGGAGAAGAAGGGCTAAGCCTATCGCAAAAGGTATGGAGGTACACAGGACAATTTAAAGAAGAGCTTGAAAACTGCTTGGATTTGGCTATAGGAGAGGGTACAGGAGCCAACAAGTTAGCTTCCAAAATACAGACCTACCTACAAGATCCTGATCGCTTTTACAGAAGATTCAGAATAAAGGTCGGTGAGGATGAAAACGGAAATACTGTGTATGGTCGTGTATGGAAACGTAGGGTATATGATAAAGAAACCGAAAGTTATAAATGGGTAGATGATAACCCAAAGAAATATCATCCTGGACGTGGTGTATATAGATCTTCATACCGTAATGCCCAACGTTTGGCACGTACAGAAACCAATATAGCCTACAGAACTGCTGATTTTGAACGATGGGGGCAATTAGATTTTATAATTGGCTATGAAATCAAGCTGTCAAACAACCACCCATGCCATGATATTTGCGATGAGCTTGCTGGCAAATATCCCAAAACGTTTAAATGGACTGGTTGGCATCCGAATTGTCGGTGCTACATGATCCCTATTTTAGCTGGTGAAGATGATATAGAGGATATGCTTAACAAGATCCTGGCTGGAGAAGATGAAGAAATAAGCAAGAAAGGGCAAATAACGGAGTTTCCAGATGAATTTGTGCAATGGGTAAAGGATAACGAAGATCGCATGAATGAAGCCAAAACAAAAGGCACTCTACCCTATTTCGTCAAGGATAACTATACGGATATAGAAGAAATCTTGCATCCTCTCACACCTGAGCAAAAACACTACAAAGGGCTGGTTGCTCAATATGGGGAAGAAAACGTACAAAAGCTATATGAGGCTTTCGATTCATTCAAAGCCAAAATCTCTACTGGTGATTTGGAGTACCAAATCAAGAAGCTAAAGTTTGAAGCTAATTGGGTTGAGGAAAAGAATAAATTCCCGACTTCTCCCGAAATGGTGAAAATGCTTAAAAAAGAGCTGGCTATAGTTGAGGCAAAATTTCAATACCAGCAAGCCGTAAATGCTGCCAAGCCTATTTTGAACTATAAAAGCAAGAGTAAACCGTTAAATTCGATTCTGGCAGAACTGAATGAGGCTATAGCCAATGAAGCAACTGCAAATGAGATACAAGCCTTGACAGCAAAAGCGACTGCCAAAATACAAGAGATAGAAAAGGCTCGGCTCGCAAAGCTGGTTAAACAAGGTGCGGACGGATCTACTTTGGATCTTTACGCAACAGAAAAAGAAAAGCTGGAAATAGCAAGGCTCCAATCTGAATATGATAAGGCTATGGATCTATACGGCAGTCAGTGGAATAGTGAAGTAAGTGCCTGTTATGTCCGGCTTGCTGATTATAAAAAGGAGTTGGCTTTAAAATATGTGTCAAAACAAGGCAAGCTGGTTAAGCTGAATGGAGAAACTGAGGAATTGGCAAAAAAAGCACTGGAAGAGTATATAAATGCGCCAGTTAATCATAGTGCTAATAACGCCATCGGTGGACGCTGGCAGAACTATAGTAGTGAAGCTGGAGCAATGGAGCGTTATAGCAAAAAAACGGGTATATCCGTAGATGAGCTTGCTTTGATAAACCGCTATACATACGGCTCCAAGTGGTGTAATAATTACGGTTATGGTATTGTAGATCCGTACTTTGGCAAAATACAAGATTATGGGGGATTATGCCAAAAATATTATCCGGCTTGTAATGCTGCCTTAGAAAAAATGCCTCGCTATAATGGTACTGTATTCTCTGGTATCAGCTTTGACGCTATGAAGCTGGATAAGTATATTCAAGAAATGAAAGCGTGTCTATCATCCGGGCAACCCTATGTAAACAAAGCCTTCATGTCCTCTACTACCAATATTGATAGAACTGCTATCTTTGGAGATAACCTAATGCTGGTTATCAAAAGTAAGAAGGGTGTAGATGTAAAAGCCATTTCCCATTATGCCATCAGCTCTCAACAGATGAAAACATACAATTTTACTTCAACAAACTAAATAGCTTCAGTATTTTTTTTGCTCGTTTTTCTGATACAGTTTCAGTTATATAGCCATCTGTAGTGTAAAATCTAACCATCCGAATTTTATTCGTTTTCAACAAAGTATATACTTCATCTGGAATAATATATCTTGTTTTAAGATTAAAATGCTCAATAAAGGTTTTTCCAAGATTTAGACTCCAATATTCAGCAACGGCATCCTCTTCGTTGTTTAATGTAATGATACTATCGTTTTCTAATTTGAGCATTAAATCGGCTCCTTTTTCCATGCTATAAACTTTATCACCGCAATTATAGGTAGTCTTTAAAATTATTGTATTATTAACTTTATGCAAAGCGCAAGTAAAACCATCACTAAAGCTAATGTAATTTGTTTCAGTTATTCGATTACCTGTAAACTCATCTATTTCGTCTTTGACAATTTTTTGAGCATGAATAGAGTTACAAGTTATAAGACACATTAAAAATAAGAATAAATTTTTCATATCGTGCAATTTAGAGGTTAATAACCTATTAAAATTGGCTACCCATAAACCCACAAAAAAACGTGGGCTTACTCTGCACGATCAAGAGGGACGACCAAGTACCCAACAGCCCATACAAGAGTAATGCCCACGCCATTTCATATTTTATTTCTAACTGCAAATATAGTGCTATTTATGAGAAAATTAATCCGTTTATGTTATTAATTTAGGCACGACACAAAAAAGAGGAAGGCTTTACACCTCCCTCTTACCTGTTTCAAACGATTTTTCCCAGTTGGTTGTATCTCCTTCTGGATTCGGGCTTTTACCTGGTAAATGCTCTGATAATAGTTGCTCTTTCCATTCCTTGTACGCTTCATCTAAAGGCTTTTTTGTGTCGCAAGCATCCAAGTAGGAATAATGAAACTCCTTCTCATACTCCCAAAAAGAAGCTGCCAAAGGGTGAAAAGTATCACTTTTATACGGATTCTCTTTTTCTCCTTTGTACCAATGGTAATTTGAATAATCTTCCGTTATGCCAGAAAAGAATCCGGCTTTGTTCCAGTTATCAGCCATCTTATTTATTGTTTAAGTTATGATAGAAGTTACCTATAACATCAAGCATATCAATAGGCAACAAATTGAATACATGATCTACTATTTCTTTAGGGATCTCATAGATAGCTGCTGCCATAGATCCTACAATAGCACCGATAGTTTTCCGATCATAAACATAGGATAGTACATTTGCATTTCGTTTTCAAGCCCGGATAGGTTTTTGGTAGTGCGCAAATAGTAAATAGCGTGCGCAATCGCTACAGCTCCTTTTATGCCTTCCGGGTGGTTATGGGTTACGATAGCGGTTTCTTCCGCTTCTTTCTTCACTCTATATAAGTCGTCAAAGAACCAAGCTACGGGGCTAACCCTCATTGCAGAACCGTTACCGAAGCTATTATATGGTTGTGGTGTATCTGAGGCTATCCAACGTGCAAAACTGTCGCCTATTATTGCACCTAACATATTAACCTCCAATTTTAGTATTACCTCTAAATGTTTTCTTCCTTATAAGCACGCCCATACGGATTGTACAATACTTGTTTTGATACTCAACCCGACTTAGATCTACATTCCAAAGACTTTCTTTCTTGATACCTATTTGTTCCTCTGAAAGCTCGTCAAAGATCGCAGCAATAGATCCGAAATAGAAGTGTCTTTTTCCATTGTACGGCTCTCTCAATTCTACATGAATAACTTTCGGTAACTTCATAATCCATTCCATTTATTAAAGCGTTCTAATCTGATGCTTTAAAATTATATATTGGCTTTATCGTATCAATGATCTCAACTGTATCAGTGATAGCATTTTTAATCTCTTCCATAGACTTATACGCTTGTGGGGCTTCATCTATTGTCGCTCTACTTACAGAAGTGGTATATATTCCGTTCATAGATTCTTGGTATTCCTCCATACTAAGCAACTCCTTTGCTTTACTCCTACTCATCAAACGTCCGGCTCCATGTGGGGCTGAATAGTTCCAGTCCGGGTTTCCTTTCCCAACACAGATAAGGGAACCATCACGCATATTTATAGGTATTAATAGCTTCTCGCCTAATTCAGCACTCACAGCACCTTTTCTAAGGATCATACGGCTAAAATCAATATAGTTGTGTATGGTTTCAAATCTATTTACCTCAGTAAATCCCATCCCATTAATGATAATCGCTGCCATAGTAGCACGATTAAGTACAGCAAAACGTTGTACTATTGCCATGTCATTAATATAGTCGTGAAAATCACCACCTGAAAGATGTGCCAGCTCTTTGTCCTTACCAGGAATTGAAATATTCTTAATCGCTTCCTGAATATCCCTTTCCCTGCCTTCTGCTTTCAATCTGGCAATAGTATTGCGTACTTCAATCGCCCGATCACTTTCTGTATTTGCAGCCAAATTTTGATAGTGTTTACAAACATCGCCTCCCAACTTTCTACTGCCAGAGTGAATAACCAAATAGTACCTATGGTTTCTTTCTGAATAATCCACCTCTATAAAATGATTACCGCCTCCAAGTGTACCGAGTGAGAGATAAGCTCTATTTAAATCTACTTGCTTTGCACATCGTAGGTTTGAAAAATCAAAATTTGCCTTTTGAGTATCATGTATATTAAACCCATTGGGAACCGTTTCCCTTATAATGGAATCCAATTTCTCACAGTCTATATATTGATCTGCCAATTCTACAGTAAGCATACCGCAACCAATATCAACACCTACCAAGTTTGGCGTTACTTTATCGGTTATTGTCATTGTAGTACCAACAGTACACCCCTTACCAGCATGGCTATCTGGCATTATTCGTATAATAGAGTTTTCATAGGCAGGATAATTAGCCAGCCTCTTAATCTGATCGTATGCTTCGTTCTCAAAAGTTTCAGCAAAGATCTTGACTTCCTTTCCTGAATGTGTTCTAATTATTCTCATGTCAAATACAAATATAGTTTATTCTATTAAGTATAACAAATAAAATGCTACTTCTTTTTACTTAGTAAAGTAACGTGCCGTTTTAATTCTTTATGTAGATACTTGTTTTCGCTCTGTAGCTCTTTTATGATAGAATTACGCTTTTCAAGTTCTTTGTTATATCGTTCACGTTCAAATTGAGCAAA
>QWCK01005139.1_pt1 | contig 14129 bp, 10 predicted proteins | sample 1972571 | NCBI WGS metagenome assembly QWCK01 (sample SAMN09866710, study PRJNA288562) | Human gut metagenome isolate term2_stool, whole genome shotgun sequencing... | isolation source: gut | host: Homo sapiens | place: USA: California
AAGTTGTGAAAAAATAACACAGATTGAGATACCAAAGAGTTTAGATAATTGTGGAAATAGTGGTTATGCATCATATCATGGACCATTTGGGGCATGTTCGGGATTGAAGAAAATTATTTTCGAAGAAGGAACAAAAGAGATATCTAATAATCTATTTCGAGGATGTACAGGATTAGAAGAAATAAGTATCCCGGCTAGTGTTATAAAAATAGAACGTTATACATTTGCAGATTGCACTAATTTGAAAAATGTATATTTTTCAAATGGCGTAAAAAATGTAGAAAATAATGCATTTACAAATTGTACTTCATTAACAAAAGTAAATATTCCGGATACAGTTGATTCCATAGGTAATTCTGCATTCTCTGGTTGTACAAATCTCATTGAGGTACATCTGCCAGATAAACTAAAAGAAACAGCATCAGACACGTTTTCCGGCTGCAAAAAGTTAACCACCATCAACTTCCCATCCACCCTGACCACGATCGGGAACTCCGCGTTTTCCGGCTGTGAATCTTTGCCGGAAGCAATACTTCCATCCGGGGTGGAAAAAATAGAAAGCAACGCATTTAAAAACTGTAAAGCCTTGAAAAAGGCAGCGGTACCGGATACCGTTTCGTCTATTGGAAGTTCTGCATTTTATGGATGTGAAGCCCTGACCGATATTACATTAGGCAGCAAATTAAAGAAAATTGAGAGCCAGACATTCTACGGCTGTATAGTTTTGCCATCCATCGTGATCCCTTACAATGTGACCACGATCGGTGACAGTGCATTTGTCAATTGCACGAAGCTGACGCAGATCACAGTCCCGCGCAACACAACTTCGATCGCATCAAATGCATTTTCCTATCCAAAGAAAATGACGATGTACGGTCCGTCTGATTGCTATGCCCAGACTTATGCAAGCGGAAAAGGAATCAAGTACGTCACACAGGATATTCATGCAACCTCAGTCAGTCTGGATAGTACAGAAAAAACGGCGGAGCGCTATGACGATTTCCAGCTGACAGCGACGATCGCACCTTTGAATTTCACAGATGCAGTGGTATGGACAAGTTCCAATGAAGAGGTTGCTACTGTTTCGGATACCGGATATGTGGAGATCTGTGGTGTTGGAACAGCAGTTATTACAGTAACGGCTGGAAATGTAAAAGCTGCCTGTAAGATAACCGTACCGCAGCTGATAGACTGGATCGAATTTGATGAGGATGAGATCGAATTGAAAGCTGGTCAAACCTATCAGTTGAAACCATATATTTCACCTTCGGATGCCACAAATAAAAAACTCAAATATACTTCTTCTGATACGAAAGTGGCAGAGGTTTCTGCAAGCGGACTTGTCACTGCAAAATCGGAGGGTAAAGCAAAAATCCGGGCTGCGGCAACGGACGGCAGTGATGAATATGCAGTCTGCTATGTGACTGTCACCGGAAAGGCGAAAGTAACAGGAATAACTTTAGACAGGACATCAGCAGAGGTAAAAAGAGGAGAGAAGCTCACCTTAAATGTAACTGTATCACCGTCTTATGCGTCCAACAAAAAGGTAGTCTGGAAATCGGCAAATACAAAGATTGCCACCGTGGATGCCAACGGCAGTGTGACAGCAAAGGCACCGGGCCGAACGAAGATCACGGTGACTTCGTCTGAAAATAGTAGTTATCAGGCATCCTGTACGGTTACAGTACCATATAAAATTACCTACAAACTGAATAAAGGTAAAAACAATTCCTCAAATCCGTCAACTTATTATGGAAAGAAAGTAACGCTGAAAAACCCGTCCCGCAAAGGATACGCATTTGCAGGCTGGTATACGGATGCAAAATTTAAAAAGAAGATCACAAGTATCAGCAGCAGCGCAAAATCCGATTACATTTTGTATGCAAAGTGGACAAAAGTAAAAGTGGCGAAGGCTTCTCTTACGTCTGCGAAAAACAGCAAGAGTAAACAGATCTTACTGAAATATAAGAAAGTATCCGGCGCAAAAGGTTACGAGATTTCTTACAGTACGGATAAAAAATTCAAAAAGGCGGTCACAAAGAAAAATACGGCGAAGACATCCTATACCATAAGTAAACTGAAAAAAGGAAAGATATACTATGTGCGCATCCGGGCTTATAAAATGGATTCCACGGGCAAAAAAGTGTATGGAAAACATTCATCCATGAAAAAAGTTAAGGTCAGTAAATAGAAAAATTTAAAGTGTGTAACTGTCAGAAAATGACAGGGAAGACAGTGTCCGGATTGATATTCAGCCGGACACTGTCTTTCTTTAAAAATAGCAGCTTGTTTTGTTACTGTTCACTCGGCACCTGAACACTTTGCTGTTCAGGTGCGTATGAACGTGATGTGGGGGTGAGCAGCCCCTTTTGCGAAGCAAAACTTTACATGGGGCTGCGAAGTTACAGTCCGCAGGGTAACCTGTGAACAGTAACTTTGTTTTTGTACAACCTGCACAAGAAATTTCAAATTGGTTGCATACTAAGGATGACGTATGATAAAATAACTCAAAGCATATTTCTACGATGCAGACATCTATCCGGTGCTATAATTACGAATCCGGCAATTCTGTCTGTATGACTATCAGGATGTATATATCCGTCTAAAATTCAAAAAAACATTTCAGAAATCTATGCTTTTTATCCACAGAAATGAAAAGCAGGAGATCTGGATGAGCCTCCTGCACACAGGAGGAACTGAATATGAAGAAGAGTGAGCAGGTATCAGAAAAGACGCCGACAGCCAACCGTCAGTACAAAGACACTGTATTCCGCATGCTGTTTTCAGAGAAAGAAAATCTCTTATCCCTGTACAACGCAGTGACCGGAAGCCATTATCAGAATGCGGAAGCCCTTAAGATCGTCACGTTGGAAAACGCAATCTATATGGGAATGAAAAATGATCTGGCATTTATGTTAGAGACGAATATTTATCTCTATGAGCATCAGTCGACGATCAATCCCAATATACCATTGCGGGATCTGATCTATATTGGAATCGAGTATCAGCAGTATCTGAATGATAAGTCACTGTATTCGTCAAAGTTGCAGAAGATTCCGGCACCGAAGTTTATGGTGTTTTACAATGGAACCGATGACGTAGAAGACCGTATGGAACTGAAACTTTCATCAGCATATGAGCATCTGGCTGGAGAGCCGGATTTAGAGTTAAAAGTTCTGATGCTGAATGTGAACGAAGGACACAACAAAGACCTGATGGAACAGTGTCAGACATTGAAGGAATATGCCATTTATGTTGCGAGAGTCCGAAAATATGCATCAGCGCAGAATCTGAATGATGCAGTTGAAAGGGCAATCACGGAATGCATCAAAGAAGGAATCTTAGTCGATTTCTTGCGGAAGAATCGCTCGGAGGTAAAGATGGTAAGTATATTAGAGTATGATAAAGAGTGGGAAGAAAAGAAGCTCCGAAAGGCAGAATATGAAGCTGGTAAAAGTGATGGGATCGAGATTGGAAAAAGTGAAGGAATCAAAATCGGCAGAGAAGAAACTCTAGCAGAAATGATTTACAATATGAAGCAGCATGGTTATTCCATAGAGAAAATGGCAGATATAACAGGAAAATCTGTCAGACAAATAGAACAATATTTACAGTGAAACAGACAGTAAAGACATTATATAAGGCAAAAAGACGATTCTGACAAAGGGAATCGTCTTTTTGCTTGTAATCTGGAAAAGCTGTGATATAATACAAACAAAAGTTAGATAACGCTAACAAAAGTAAGAAAAGACTTTAAAACCATTCAGAATAGATAAGGATATAAGAACAATTCTGTAATGGGAAAGGGGAACATATGTCAGAAGAAGAAAGAAAATTTTTGGAAATTGTTGATCTGAAAAAAGGGTTTGGAAGCGGGGAAACCCGACAGGAAGTACTTCGGGGAATGAATTTTTCCGTGGCAAAAGGAGAATTCTGTGTGCTGCTTGGACCGTCCGGTTCCGGAAAATCGACGCTGTTAAATATCATCGGTGGTATCGACAGTGCGGACTCCGGCTATATTTCCATCAACGGTGATAAGCTGGAAGAGCTTGGGGAAAAGAAATTAACGCAGTACCGCAGAAAGCATTTAGGTTATGTGTTTCAGATGTATAACCTGATCGCAAATCTGAATGTTAAAGAAAATATTGAGGCTGGTGCATATTTATCGGACAGTCCGCTTGATATTGATGACCTGTTACATACATTAGGACTCTATGAGCACAGGCACAAACTGCCGAACCAGCTTTCCGGTGGTCAGCAGCAGAGAGTTTCCATCGGTCGTGCCATTGTGAAAAATCCGGATATCCTGCTCTGTGATGAGCCGACCGGAGCACTTGATTACAATACCTCCAAGGAAATATTAAAGCTGATTGAGAATGTCAATGTCAAATATGGTAATACAGTTATCATGGTTACACATAACGAGGCAATCCGGCATATGGCAGACCATGTCATCAAACTCCGTGATGGGGCAGTGCGTCATAACGATATCAATGAACATAAAATTTCAGCGGCAGATCTGGAGTGGTAGGGAGCTGTACTGGCGCACAAACTTGTGATGCGCTTAAAAACAGCGCAAGAATGGAGATTAGTATGAAAAAGAAAAAAATCAAAAATCCGCTTATCAGACGAATACCGAGAGAATTAACAGGAGACTGGAAAAAGTATCTTGTGGTAAGTCTGTTCCTGATTCTGATGATCGGCTTTGTGTCAGGCATGTATGTTGCAAACGAGAGTATGATGACAGCGGCTGATGAGGGTGTTGGCAGATACAAGCTGGAAGACGGACACTTTGAATTAAAAAAGAAAGCAGACGAAACACTGCTTGATGCAATTAAGACAGGCGATAAAGCAGATGTCAGACAGTATTACATTGATGAGGCAAAAAAGAAGCTGGATAAAAAGTTCGATAGTGAATTTGAAGAAAAGTTCAAAAAAGAATTTGATGAGAAGTTTGAAACAGAATTTAGGGAAAAATTTGATGCAGAGTTCCAGTCAGAATTTGATGTTTCTTTTAATGCACAGATAAAGCAGATGCTGATGGCGCAGGGACTTGATGAAACAACTGCGGGAGTTATGCTTGATACAGCAGTGGCACAGGCAAAACAGTCCGGGCAGTACAACAAAGCCTATGATACAGCATATGAAAAAGCATATCCTAAGGCACATGATGAGGCGTATGAGAAAGCGTTTGATGAGGCACATGACGAGGCATATGAGAAAGCATACGACGAAGCCTGGAACAAGGTTTTAGATGAGATCAACGAGAAATATGCGGATGCAGAAGAAAAATATGAATTGAACGATCCTGATTTTAAGGAAACTCCGGTTCATCTGTATGAAAATTTTTACAGGGATGAAGAGGAAGATCATGACAACGACGGAACTTCGGATGGAACAGTCCGTGTTTTTGCAAAGACAGATGATATCAATTTTGCATGCCTGATGGACGGAAGTTTCCCGGAAAAAGAGGATGAAATTGCCATTGACCGTATGCATGCTGACAATGTCGGGATAAAAGTCGGCGATGAGATCACAGTCGGAGAAGAAAAATATCAGGTCGTTGGTCTGATCGCATATGTCAACTATTCCACACTGCACGAAAAAAGCACGGATCTGATGTTTGATGCCTTAAAGTTTAACGTTGCAATGGTAACAGATGAGGGATTTGCAAAGTTACATAAGACGATTCATTACGATTATGCATGGAAGTATGAAAATGAGCCGTCAGATGAAAAAGAAGAGAAAAACCAGTCGGATGATTTTATGCGGGCGTTGCTCACACAGACCGTGGTAAATGACAATGAGATTGAAGATTATGTGCCAAAATATGCGAATCCGGCGATTCATTTTGCAACCGACGACATGGGCTCTGATGAGGCAATGGGAGGTGTGCTGCTTGATATTCTGATTGTCATCATCGCATTTATTTTTGCAGTTACGATCAGCAATACGATCACAAAAGAGTCATCTGCAATCGGAACATTGCGTGCGTCCGGCTATACGAAAGGGGAGCTGGTACGCCATTATCTGTCTATGCCGGTTATCGTTACCCTGATTTCCGCATTAGTCGGAAATGTGCTTGGCTATACGGTATTTAAAGATGTTGTGGTATCCATGTATTATAACAGTTACAGCCTTCCGACCTATGAGACGATCTGGAATCCGGATGCATTTTTTAAGACAACCCTGATACCGGTCGTGCTGATGTTTATGGTCAATCTGATCGTCATTATTAAAATGATGCAGCATACACCGTTACAGTTTCTGAGGCATGATCTGAAAAAAACAAAACGCAAAAAAGCAATGCGGCTGCCGCATTTTAAATTTTTTAACAGATTCCGTCTGCGCATCATGTTTCAGAATGTGGCAAATTATCTGATCCTGTTTGTGGGAATTTTCTTTATCATGGTGATGCTTGCAATGGCAGTGGGAATGCCGGATACGCTTTCTTATTACAAAGAAAATGCAAAAAATATGATGTTTGCAAAGTATCAGTATGTTCTGAAATCTTTTGAGGATGAAGATGGAAATGTACTGACGACGGACAATAAAGACGCAGAAAAATTCAGTATGTGTTCTTTGCAGAAAAAAAGCGATGTAATAGATGAGGAAGTCTCTGTTTACGGTATTTCAGACGATAGTAAGTATGTAGAAATAAAAGGTATGCAGTCCCTGCAGGAAGATGAAGTTTATATTTCCAGATCATTTTCAGAAAAATATGAACTTAATGTCGGGGATACCGTTTCACTGGATGAAAAATATGAAAACAAACAGTATACGTTTACGGTAGCCGGAATTTATGACCAGTGCGTAAACATTGCAGTATTTATGCCGATTGAAAATTACCGCATGGTATTTGAGCTGGATGAAGAGGCATTCAGTGGATATTTTTCAAATGAAGAGCTTGCAGATCTGTCGGAAGATGATATTGCAACGGTGATCACCGAGCGTGATATCACAAAGATGTGTGACCAGTTAGATCATTCCATGGGATCTTATATGGATTATTTCCAGATACTTTGTATCCTGCTTTCAGCAGTTTTGATCTATCTTCTGACAAAGCTGATCATTGAGAAAAATGAGAATGCAATTTCAATGACAAAGATTCTTGGATATGAGAATAAAGAAATCGCCAGCCTGTATCTGCTTTCCACAACGATCATGGTTGTGATCGAAGATGCGGTCAGTGTTGTACTTGGAGCGTTTGTTATGAATCTGGCATGGAAGGCGATCTTGTTTAGTTACAGTGGATGGTTTGCATTTGTGATCCAGCCAGCCGGATATGTGAAAATGTTTGCATTTGTGCTGATCGGATATCTGTTTGTCATGATACTGGATTTTATGCGCATCAAAAAGATCCCGATGGATCAGGCATTAAAAAATGTGGAGTAGAGATTGCTGCTGTGCATATTTATTGTGTGACCGGTAACGAAAGATTTTTTGTAAAAATTTTTGGTTGCATTAAAAATGGCATTGTGCTACTATTGCAATAGAAATTTAAAGGAGAGGAACCAATGCGGAGATAATTTACTTTTGAAACATGAAAGAAAACAGAGTCAGCAAGAGAATGTGTGTCATATATGCCATACATTTGTCTGCTGATTCGGGATGATACATGGCATATATTGCACCGGTATAAGGAATAAAGTGCATGATATGTTGTGTAAATCTGAAGTTACAGCAGTATTGCAGAGGTGCAGTACTGCATATCATGTTGCCAAAAGTGGATTTGATTCTTGTATCCTCTCTTTTTTGTGTTAAAAAATGGCGGAAACGGACATTTTGTTGTCCGGGACAATCGATTTTATCTTACAATGTGCAATCTATTGTCTGCCAGATGTGATCATAAAATATGTGAGGTGTAAGAAAAATCCCATGGCAGCATGGGATTTTTTGTATGGAAGGGAAATGGGGAGATTTTTATGTCATAGATTCAGGTAACAGATCTCACATATGGTTATGAGGGAAGTTTTGATACGGTTTTTGAAAACGTATCTTTTGGGATTGATACGGACTGGAAGTTAGGTCTGATCGGGAGAAATGGAAAAGGAAAAACAACTTTTTTAAATTTGCTGCGTGGAAAATGATTTTCTGCTGATCGATGAGCCGACAAATCATTTAGATATGCATGCAAGGGAATGTGTGAAAGAATATCTGTGCGGCAAAAAAGGGTTTATTTTGGTATCGCATGACAGGGATATTTTAGATGCCTACATTGATCATGTGCTGGTTTTAAACCGAAAGACGATCGAGGTGCAGAGCCGTGTGACACAGTATGAACGCCGGATGGAGAGGGAAATACAGGAGAAAGAGGGGCTTTTGCAGGATGTTGAACAGCCTGTCAGTTTAAAACTTATGCCGCTTTCCTATCATAAGGAACGTCTGATTTCATGCAGGGAACTTTCGGTGCGGTATGAAGGTGCAGAAAGTGATACATTGAAAAATCTCACATTCGAACTGATGCATGGGGAGAGAGTCTTTTTACATGGAGAAAACGGATGTGGAAAATCGACGCTGATCAAGACAATTTTGCAGAAATCAGGCAGTAGATATGAAAAATTGTTCGTGACAGACGGAGAAATTCGAACAGCGTCTAATCTGGTGGTGTCATATATTAATCAGGATACCAGCTTTTTGCAGGGAAAGAAATTTAGAAGAAAGTTTATTTTTTACATTATTGCGCCAGCTTGATATGGAGTGTGTACAATTTGCGAAAAGACTCGAAGAGTTTTCGGAGGGGCAGAAGAAAAAAGTACTGATTGCCGCGAGTCTGATGACACCGGCACATGTGTACATCTGGGATGAACCGCTCAACTATATTGATGTTTTTTCAAGAATGCAGATCGAGCAGCTGATCCTTCGGTATCAGCCGACCATGATCCTTGTCGATCATGATATCAGGTTTCAGGAGAAAATCGCAACGCGTGTCGTGGAACTGTAAAGCTGTGATCCGACCGTTTTTGTAATCTGGCGATCAGAAGAGGAGGATAAAAAATGTTAGAACGGATTGAAAATGTAAATGAACAGGTAATAAAAAAAATGTTTTTATTATATGCAGAATCCATGGCGGATATGGAGGGGGAATTTAAAAATCGTGATGAAATGGAGGCATCATATGCGGCGTTTTTAAAGGAGTTTATCGAAAATCCAAAGCAGATGGTGTTTGTTGAAACTGTAGAAAAACAGTGGGTATGCGGACTCAGGGCAGTTGAGTCAGAGCCGGGGAAATGGTTTTTTGAGGCAGTTGAGACGATGCCGGGGCAGAGAAACAGAGGATATGGTAAAAAACTGATACGTCATGTAATGGAGTTTTTGAAAGGCACAGGCGCAAAAAAGATAGATTGCATTATAGGAAAAAGTAATTTATCATCAATAAAAATGCATTCGGATTGTGGATTTAAAGAAACGAAGGAGCCGCCGGTAAATTGTTGGGGAGAGCTTGAGGAGGGAAGAATTCTTTTCCGGCTTGAAATTTGATCATGTGCCATTTTGCACATGGTATAATCAATGAATTTATCTGCCATATGCTCAAGCGCTGATACAGGAGAGAAAAGAGGAACACAATGATAAATATTATAGAAATCAAAGATCTGGATGCCCCGGAGCTGCAGATTTATTACAATTTAAATGAAGCACAGCTTTTTCACTATTTTGAGCCGAAGCCGGGGATTTTCATTGCGGAAAGTCCGAAGGTGATCGAGCGTGCCTTAGATGCCGGCTGTGTGCCGATGTCATTTTTGATGGAAAAAAAACATGTGGAGACACAGGCAAAAGAAATCCTTGCGCGCTGCGAAAAGTTACAAAGCCGAGATCTTACACAGAAGTCTTTGGTTTATAGGGAGGATGAGCATGTAATCCCGGTTTATGTGGCAGAAGTTGAAGTACTTGCAAAAATCACAGGTTATCAGCTGACACGCGGCATGCTCTGTGCCATGTACCGTCCCACACTGCCTTCGGTGGAGCAGCTCTGCAAGAATGCAAGGCGTGTTGCAATTTTGGAAAATGTGGTAAATCCAACAAATGTCGGAGCAATTTTCCGTTCTGCGGCGGCACTTGGAATGGATGCAGTTCTTTTGACACCAGCCTGTGCAGATCCGCTGTACCGGAGAGCAAGCCGTGTCAGCATGGGAACGGTATTTCAGATACCGTGGACATATTTTGATAAAAATGTATCCTGGCCGGACGGTACGATGGATGTGCTGCATAAGCTGGGATATAAAACGGCGGCAATGGCACTTCGGGATGACTCCGTGAGTATAGATGATGAAAAAATGATGGCGGAGGAAAAGTTAGCAATCGTTCTCGGAACGGAAGGTGACGGGCTGGCAGATCACACGATCGCAGACTGTGACTATACGGTGAAAATTCCGATGACACATGGTGTGGATTCACTGAACGTGGCGGCTGCAAGTGCGGTGGCATTCTGGCAGCTTGGGATGAAGTGCGAACAGTAACAAACTGACTTCTTAGAATGACAGGCATAGATCGGATTATTGTTTCGTCTGACGATAAGGTGACGGCAGGGGAAGAGAATTTTACAGTGGAAGTCAGCCGGTATATTTATGACACAGGTGATTTTCACGGAAAGATGTGATTATATGAAAGTAATAGCAGCAATCGATTCATTTAAGGGAAGCATGACGTCCATGGAGGCTGGAAATGCTGTAAAGAAAGGTATTCTGGCAGCAAAACCGGATGCAGAAGTAGTGGTAAATCCGCTCGCAGATGGCGGTGAAGGAACCGTGGATGCACTGATCGAAGGTTTGGGAGCAGAAAAAATACCGGTTACCGTGGCAGGACCGCTTGGAGAAAAAGTGTCGTGTTATTACGGTTTTTTAGAAGAGACAAAAACGGCTGTCATGGAAATGGCATCTGCCGCAGGAATCACGCTTGTGACAAAGAAAGATCCATTGCGTGCATCTACCTATGGAGTGGGGGAGATGATTGCAGATGCCCTGAAACGCGGCTGTAAAAATTTCATGATTGGAATTGGTGGAAGTGCAACCAACGATGGCGGCATCGGAATGTTAAAGGCGCTTGGATTTGAATTTTTTGATGAAGATGGAAATGATGTGGGAGAGGGCGCGGCTGCGCTTGCAAAGATTGAGGTGATCCGGACTGAAAATAAAAATCCGCTGCTTTCCGGTGCAAAATTTCAGATTGCCTGTGATGTGAAAAATCCGCTTTGCGGCAAACAGGGTGCAACTTACATATTTGGACCACAAAAAGGTGTGACGGAAGAACAGAAAGAGCAGGTCGATGAAGCAATGAGACATTATGCGGATGTGACCAAAGAAAGTTTGGATTGTGACTTTGCGGACTGTGAGGGCGCTGGTGCAGCGGGAGGACTCGGATACGCGTTCCTTTCGTATCTTGCGGGAGAACTGATACCGGGTGTGGAACTGATTTTGCATGCAACCGGTCTGGAAGAAAAAATGAAAAATGCAGATGTTGTGGTGACCGGAGAGGGACGTCTGGATGCACAGACGGTCATGGGGAAAGCACCGGTTGGTGTTGCTGCGCTGGCAAAAAAATATAATGCGAAAGTCATTGCATTTGCAGGGAGTGTTGCACCGGAAGCTTCCGTCTGTAATCAGGCAGGGATTGACGCATTTTTCCCGATCGTAAGAGGCGTGACAACATTAGAAGAAGCAATGAAAAAAGAAAATGCAATGGAAAATATAGCCGCCACGGCAGAGCAGGTATTTCGGCTGCTGTGAGGGAAAAGAATGGAGATTTGTGTGAAAATACATTTTTTCACACGCAAGAAAGGGGGTTAATATGATTCGTTTTGAAGAAATTACAACAAAAAATGTCTGGGATGTATGTATGATGATGGTCTTTTGATTGGTTTTGTGATGCTGGGCTATGGGAAGACCGGCGATGAAGATGATCCTGAAATAGCAGAGAATAACTACTGCCTGTGCCTCACTTTGAATTGACGGAGTACTGGGCAAATGAATTACTTCGGCTGGTGTTAGAAGGTAGGTAGTCTATCAAAGATAGAGGAGTTAGTGTAAAAGTAAGATTTTACGCAGGAATGGAGATAAACATGAGATATAAGATCAGTCATGCCCTCGTGCAGTTTGGCGGAGATGTGATTTTACGTGATGTCAATTTTGAGGTGCATGATAAAGAAAAAATCGCCATTGTAGGACGAAACGGCTGTGAATTTAGACAGCGATGAAGAATGTGGTATTACGATGGCAGGAAAACAGGAGATTGGTTTCCTGCGTCAGGTTAATTTTACGGAAAAAGATGTGACCGTGGAAGAGGAAATCAAGAAAGTATTTGAGCCGGTGTTTGCGTGTGAAAAGCGGATGCGGGAACTTGAAAATGAAATGAAAACTTCCGCGGACAAACAGCTTTTGCGCGAATATGACAACTTACAAAGCCGTATGGAGGCAATGCGGGGATATTCGTGGCAGCAGGATATGGAGACTATGTTTCAGCGGTTCGGGTTTGCGTTAGAAGATCTGAAACGCCCGATCAGAAGTTTTTCCGGTGGACAGCAGACGAAAGTGGCATTTATCAAACTGCTGTTAAAACGTCCAGATATCATGCTGCTCGATGAGCCGACCAACCATCTGGATCTTCCGACAATCGAGTGGTTAGAAGGATATTTAAAGACTTATGATAAGGCGGTCATCATTGTTTCACATGACCGTATGTTTTTAGACAAAGTGATCGATGTGACCTACGAGATCGAATATCATGAGATCAAGCGTTATACCGGCAATTACACGGCATTTATGAAGCAAAAAGAAGAGGCACTGATCAAACAGGAAAAAGACTATGAGGAGCAGCAAAAGGAGATCAAACGTCTGACGGACTGGATCGAAAAATGGAAAAATACGCCGACGAAAGTGGCGGCGACACGTTCAAAGCGCATGGCGATCGAACACATGGTAAAAATCGAAAAGCCGAGACATTTTGATACGAAAGCATTTCATGCGAGATATGTACCGCGCATGGAAAGCTACACGAATGTGATTCATGCCAAAAATCTTGAGATCGGTTACGATACCGTCTTAAGTAAAGTCTCATTTCTGCTTCAAAAGAAAGACAGACTTGCAATCATTGGGGAGAACGGTAAAGGAAAATCCACACTTTTGAAAACCTTAGTCGGCGAACTGCCTGCGTTAGGTGGTGAATTTTCATTTGGACAAAATGTAGAATGGAGTTATTTTGACCAGCAGAAAGCAGTGCAGGAGCATTTCCGGGAAGATCAGACCGTGCTTGAAAATTTCTGGGAGGAATATCCTTCCTATATGAGGGAGGAAGTCCGCAGTGCACTGGGGGGATTTTTATTTTCCGGAGAAGATGTAGAAAAGAAGATGGGACAGCTTTCCGGCGGAGAAAAAGTCCGTCTCGCACTCTGTAAAATGCTGCAGACCAAACCGAATCTTTTGATCTTAGATGAGCCGACGAACCATATGGATATTGTTGGAAAAGAGGCGTTAGAACAGATGTTAAGAGAGTACGAGGGAACAGTACTTTTCGTCTCACATGACCGTTATTTTATCAGCCGGATCGCAACCGGGATTTTGGAGTTTTCCGAGAGTGGTGTGAAACAATATGCCATGAGCTATGAGGAGTATCTTGCAGAAAAACAAAAAGAGATGGAGATTTCCGGAAAAGGGCGAGGAATGTCACAGAGTGCGAGGTATGTGTCAGGAAATGATACACAAAATTCTGTGGGGAATGAGAAACACAATCAGCATCAGAGTGGCATAAAAACAGACGCAGATGTTCCTACTTTAACGGATGTGTTTGACAAAAAAACTTATTACAATCCGGGCAAAATCCGTTCAAGACTGCAGCACCAGTTAGAAAAATATGAAAAAATGTTAGAGGAGAGCGAAGAAAAACTCGCTGAAATAAAAATGCAGTTCATGGATCCGGAGCTTGCCAGTGACTATCCGAAGCTGATGGAACTGCAGAATGCACTTGACGCAGAGGAAAAGAACCAGGAGAGTCTGTTAGAGCGGATGCTTGAGACGGAGACCGAACTTGCGGAATTTGAGGAGGAGACCAGCTATGAAAAGTCAACCATAAATTAGTAAAAAATTTCTTTTTCATATCGGTGGTAAAAAAGGGTAACTTTAATAGAGCTCCCTTAGGGT
>QWCK01004340.1_pt1 | contig 14077 bp, 9 predicted proteins | sample 1972571 | NCBI WGS metagenome assembly QWCK01 (sample SAMN09866710, study PRJNA288562) | Human gut metagenome isolate term2_stool, whole genome shotgun sequencing... | isolation source: gut | host: Homo sapiens | place: USA: California
CGGACAGCTATGCGCTCACGATCGCTCTGCTTACAGCTATCTCCCAGCGTCTATTACAGCCATGCCCCAGAGAGAGGAGATGACGGCACTGATCCGTAGAGCAGGCTTTAGTGAGGTACAATATAAAGAAATGCCCCTAGGGATCTGCGTCTTATATACCGCAGAAGCCTAGAGGCATAAATGAATAAGAGTATGCAACGTATTTACGCACTGATAGGTAAGCCCTTGGGACATTCGCTCTCGGCAGACTACTTCAACGATCTTTTTGTCTCGCAGGGGATCGATGCGCACTACATATTACAAGAGCTGGATGATCTCTCGGCACTGAGACCTTGGCTGGAGTCTACCCCCGCCATCGTGGGGCTTAATGTGACGAGCCCCTACAAGGTGGAGGTGTGCAACTATCTTGATGAGATAGACACTGAGGCTAAGTATGTGGGCGCTGTCAATACGATTGTCGTGGATCGCACGGGCGGGCGGATGCGTCTCTTGGGCTACAATACGGATGTGCAGGGCGTCGTGGAGAGTCTGCAACCGCTACTCACGCCCGAACAACAGCATGCGCTCGTCCTCGGTACGGGTGGCGCAGCTCATGCGGTGGCTCAGGCTCTCAAGCGTCTCGGTCGTGACTGTACGCTGGTCAGTAGAGATCCGCAGGCTCCGCATATATTGTCTTATGATGCGCTGACTCCTGAGATGATAGCAGACAAGTGGATCATCATCAACGCTACCCCCGTCGGCATGGAGCCTCTTATTATGGAGCGCCCGCAGATCCCCTACGAGGCGATCACGCCACAGCATGTCTGTATGGATCTGATATACAATCCTGAGGAGACACGCTTCCTCAAGTCTTGCCGTGAGCAAGGCGCGACGACGATCAATGGGCTGAAGATGCTCCTCGTGCAGGCTCGCTACGCTTGGCACATCTGGAACAAGTAGGCGTAGAGACTACGCCATACTATCTACCTCGTCAGAAGAGGAGGCTAGGGGACTCCCTTCGACTGGCGTGGTGTTCGCAACGACCGCTTCGGCAGCAACGGCCTCTTCCTTAGCTTTGCTTTCGCTCTCTAGTTGCTGTCGGTACTCGTCCTGGCGGATCTGTCTTGTGATCGCTATGCAGACTCCGATGGCTATGGAGGTAGCGAGGAGCGAGGAGCCTCCACGACTGATGAGCGGTAGCGTCTGACCAGTATTGGGCGATATGCCTGTGACGACACACATGTGTATGATCGCCTGCGTGGTGTACATGATGCCTACTCCGAGGAGGAAGATGCGCTGCCAGTTGCGCTGAGATCGTGTTGCCCAGCGAGAGAGCTTGAAGAAGAGAAGAATATAGAGTAGCGGCACCCAGATCATGCCGATGAAGCCTGTCTCCTCGATGATGATCGCATAGATAAAGTCGGAGTAAGCCTCGGGGAGGATGTCTCGCTCCACACTATTGCCTGGAAATACGCCCGTACCATTGCTTCGGGCGATGGCGATGCGTGCGTGCTGCTCCTGAAAGTTGTCCTCATCGATGAGAAACTTACTGGAGTCAGACTTAGAGGTAAAGTCTTCGATACGTCCTTTCCAGCGCGCTGTACTACTGTTTTTCATCACGATGCTATCGGGCAGTAAGAGGAGGCACGCTAGGAGTAGTACGATGAGACCAGCTCCTATGCCCCCGATGAGGAGGAGACTCTTGGAGAAGCCCGTCTGTACGAGTCCTATGCCGAGGACAAATGTGATGATGATGATACCCATCGAGAGACTCTCCTTGGCAACGAAGATGAGTCCGATAGCGGTGATGCCGCAGAAGATATAGAAGCGCTGGTTGTTACTCAGTTCGCGTATAGAGAGAATGGCGGAGGCGAGAAAGATGACCCCCACCTTATAGAACTCTGAGGGCTGTATGCCCAGGAGCGTACGCTTCGCCTCATTGGTCTCTGTGCCGACGAAAAGGGTTAAGATGACGAGTATGAGAGATCCGATGAAAAAAAGGATTCCTCCGTAACGTGTCAAGGAGCGGTTCATCCGTGAGCAACCCCACGCTGCAATCACCGACAAGATGATATGCTTGAGATGACCTGTAAAGGGTGCGTACAAGCTCTCTCCTCGGTAAGCCAGTGTGCTGGTAGCACTATAGATGAAGAGCAGCGACGTGGCCAGGAAGGCAAAGTAGAGAAACCACAACGAGCGGTCGCCTGTAATGCGTGGCTTGCGTGGTGTCGGCTCGACATCGGTAGCGTGCTGAGCACTTTCTTCGGATGGCTCTGCGCTCTCGTTATCGATCGGTTCTGTCTCCTCACGGGGAGAGAGGTCGAAGATGTCCGAATGCGTGGTGGTATCTTGGCTTGTATAGCGTTCGTCTTGTGGTATCATAGAGAGTCAGATAGGCTAGAGAGATCTGTCAGTATCACCTTGCTGCTGGGCGATGGCGAGCACCTCTGCTCTGAACTGGTCGCCACGATCTTCATAGCAGGTGAAGAGATCAAAGCTGGCACAGGCTGGCGACAGCAATACGGTATCTCCCGCCGTGGCCATCTGGCGTGCAGCAGCGATAGCGTCACGCATGGAGGTAACCTCTTCGTGGCGTGGTATGACACTGTCGAAGCTGCGGTGGAGCTTGGCGGAGTCGGTCGTCAGGTAGATCAGTCCGACGACCTTTTCCTTGACTAGCTCCATCAGATCGTTGTAGTCATTGCCTTTGTCTGTGCCGCCTAGTATGAGGATCGTTGGCTTGCGCATACTCTCGAGGGCATACCAAGTGCTGTTGATGTTGGTCGCCTTGGAGTCGTTGATGTAGTCTACGCCATCGATGCTCGCGATATACTCTAAGCGGTGGGGTACATTGGTAAAGGTCTCTAGAGAGGCTCGTATGATCTCAGGCTTGACGCCTAAAGCTTGCGCTGCGCAACCGACGGCTAGGGCGTTCTGGACGTTATGCTTCCCCGAAAGGGCTAGGTCAGTTTCTAGCAATTCAAAGACGGGCTCTTGAAGGGCAAAGCGCAGCTGTCCGTTGTGACTAGAAGCTACGACCGCATCGTCTGAAGATGCTTTTGTAGAGAAGAAGATCCGGCGTCCTGCTCCCATGCCAGGCTCCTTGAGTAGTCGCTGTGTCCAGTCGTCTTCGATCCAAGAGATGAAGTAGTCGGTGGGCTCTTGGTTTTGCGTGATACGCATCTTAGCCCGTGCATACAGCTCCATCTGGTGATCGTAGCGATCTAGGTGGTCGGGCGTGATATTGAGTAGGATCGCTATGTGTGCTCTAAACTGGTACATATGATCCAGCTGAAAGCTACTCAACTCGATCACATAGTAAGCGTGCGGAGCAAGCGCTACCTGACGAGCTAGGCTCGTCCCCACATTGCCCGCCATCGAGACGTCTAGACCCGCATTGTGGAGCGTGTGGTAGAGCCAGTTGGTCGTAGTGGTCTTGCCGTTGCTCCCTGTGATAGCGATCATCACGCTATCGCCAGCGTAGCGATAGGCGAACTCGATCTCACTGATGATCGGTGTCTGTTGCTCCGCCAGCTGACGTATGAGAGGAGCGCTGTCGGGGATACCAGGGCTCTTGATCACCTCCTGGGCAGATAAGATACGTGAGAAGGTGTGCCCACCCTCCTCGTAGGGGATGCTGTACTGCTCTAGCTCTGCTTTGTATTGTGGCTTGATCTGTCCCGAGTCAGAGACGAAGACAGGGAGCCCTTGCTGCTGAGCGAGGATGGCAGCTCCGACGCCACTCTCTCCAGCTCCTAGGATGATATATTCGTTACGTTGCATATCTGTGAGATCGTTGTAAGTCTATTATTTATCGCATCTTAAGCGTGATGACCGTTAGGACAGCTAGTAGGATAGCTATAAGCCAAAAGCGGACGGTGATCTTCGCCTCTCGGATAGGTGCCAGAGGTCTCTGGATCAGGGCGTCGATACCGCTATTGCCTGCTTTCTGAAAGTGGTGGTGTAGGGGCGACATCTTGAAGATCCGTCGGCCCGTCCCCGTGCGTCGCTTGGTAATCTTAAAGTATGCTTGCTGTATCAGTGAGGATAGACCCTCGATGATAAAGAGGAAGCAGAGGATCGGTAGGAGTAGCTCCTTGCGAATGAGAATAGCCATCACGGCGATGATACTGCCGATGGCGAGACTACCCGTATCGCCCATAAAGACCTGTGCTGGATAAGCGTTGTACCAAAGGAAGCCAAAAGTAGCTCCCACGAAAGCCGCCCCAAAGATCACCAGCTCCTCAGCTCCTGGGATAAACATGATGCTAAAGTAGCTAGCGAGTGCTATGTGTGAGGAGACATAGGCGAGTACCGCCAGAGCCACACCTGCAGGAGCGGCCGTCCCCGCAGCTAGTCCGTCCAGACCATCTGTCAGGTTGACACAGTTAGAGATGAAGGTCACAATGAGGATGATGATGATCGAGAAGAGGATCCAGCCGACCAGTTCACGATTTGGTGTAGAGGCAGGAACTAGCGATAGGTAGTCGAAGTTATTGTTCTTGACAAAGGGAATAGTCGTCTGCGTATTTTTCGACTCTTGACTGGCGAAGGTCACCTGCTCGATACGCCCGTTGTTGACCACCTCTTGATTCTCTCGAATGATAATGTCTGGACTCAAGTAGAAGGTGAGTGCCACGACAACGCCTAGGAGCACCTGTCCGATGATTTTGTAACGCCCGTGGAGCCCCGCCTTGTTTTTCTTAAAGACCTTGATATAGTCATCAATAAAGCCCAAGGCGCCCATTGTAATGGTCGTGAAGAGCATCAGTTGTATATAGACATTGTCTAGGCGAGCGAAGAGGAGCGTCGGGACAATGATCGCTATGATGATGATGATACCCCCCATCGTTGGGGTGCCTGTCTTCATAGCCTCGCCCTCCAGTCCTAGCGTACGCACCACTTCGCCTATCTGCATGCGATGTAGCCAGTGGATGATGCGCCGACCGATGATCGTGCTGAAGATCAGCGCTAAGATAAAGCTGACACCAGCCCGAAAGGTGACATACTGAGCTAGTCGCCAGCCGGGGACGTCGTTTGCTTGTAGCCAATCGTAGAGGTGATAAAGCATAGTGTGATGAGTAAGTTGATAAGATTATAGGGGAAGGACTAAGTGAAGAACAAAGGTACGTTATCTACGCATGCTCCTCTTCTGCAAAGATCTCTCGCACCACCTCTTTGTCGTCGAAGTGGTGTCTGACACCCTCTATCTCTTGATAGGTCTCATGTCCCTTGCCTGCGATGACTACCAGGTCGCCACGCTGCGCAGCTGCGCAAGCATCAGTGATCGCTTGGCGACGTGAGACGTTGGTGTAGACCTCGTCACGCTCCGCCTGAGGAATGCCCTCGAGCATTTGATCAATGATCGTCTGCGGATCCTCGGAGCGTGGATTGTCTGACGTAAGGTATAGATGGTCGCACATATTGTAGGCGATACGCCCCATCTCAGGACGCTTGCCCATATCCCGATCGCCGCCAGCTCCGACCACGACGTAGACCTGTGAGGCGTTCAGCTCGGAGACCGTCTTGAGAAGATTCTCCAGAGCGTCAGGCGTGTGCGCATAGTCTACCACGACGTGGTAACCTCTTGGGGAGGCGAGCAGGTCAAAGCGTCCATTCACATGCTCCAGACTAGAGATACCACGTAGGATCAAGCTCTTGTCCAGGTCAGGTAGGAGAAGACGAGCCACACCGTAGACGGCCGTCACGTTGTAAGCGTTGTAGCTTCCGACGAGCTTGATTTCCACCTCTTCGTTGTCCAGCAGTAGGGTAGAGCCGTCCACATACTGTCCCAGCAATTGAGCCATATAGTCCGCATGGCTACGCATCGCATAGGTGTGTAGGTGTGCAGCGCAGTTTTGTACCATGACGCTACCATTGCGGTCATCCGCATTGACTAGAGCGTAGGCATCTGGCGAGAGATGGTCAAAGAGCAGCTTCTTTGCGGCAATGTACGCCTGCATCGTGCCGTGGTAGTCCAGGTGGTCACGTGTCAGATTGGTAAAGAGAGCGAGTGCAAAAGGCAACCCGTAGACCCGTTGCTGTACCAGAGCGTGCGAAGAAACCTCCATAAAGAGATAGCGACACCCCGCATCGACCATATCGCGCATCACACGATGCAGTTCGAGAGCATCGGGCGTCGTGTGGGTGGCGGGATACTCTTTGTCGCCGATACGTATGCAGACCGTGCTAAAGAGCGCAGCTCGCATACCGAGCCAGTTCCACAGCTGATAGCATAGCGTTGCAGTGGTCGTCTTGCCATTAGTCCCCGTGACTCCTACGATCGTAAGCTGTCGTTCAGGACGATCATAGTAGACAGAGGCTAGGACCGCTATCGCCTTCGCCGTGTCAGTCACCGTGAGCCACACTACCTCGTCAGAGGTGCTCTCAGGTCGAGGGTGCTCTGTGACTATGATACGACAGCCCGCTGCAAGCGCCTTCGGGATGTAGTCGGCACCGTCCACATGCACGCCACGTAGTGCTACGAAGATACAACCCTCAGAGGCACGACGCGAGTCCTGCTCGATAGAAGTTACTGGACACTGCTCTGTAGAGACCTCTCCTGTGTATGCTTGGCTCAGGAGATGCTCCTCGGTGAGTGCTACTATATAATTATTGAGTGGTTTGAGATTCATATCTATAAGAAGATTCCGCTTTACTGTCTATGATTATTGCCTAGATGGAGGATCACCTTTTGTCCTGGATGAATAGGTGTACCGATAGGGATGCTCTGCGCTATGACCCGTCCATAGCCGACCAACTGCACCTCCAGCCCCAGCAGGCTAATCTGATAGACCGCCTCGCTGGGTGCTAAGCCTACAAGCCTTGGCATCACTCCCTTAGAGTAACGAGCTAGAGGATGTAGCTCCACTCCCTCATGTCCATACTGAGGTACGACCATTTGGTCAGAGCCCACTTTGCTAGAACTTTTGGATTTAATCTCAGGGATCTTGTAAGCCTTGACAAAGCTCTCGACACGCTTCTTCTCACCGCCAGCTAGATCCAAATGCTTCAACCGCTCACTGGCAGGGTGCGGGGTGATCGTGTCTAGGAGGATAGGATTAGAAAGCGTGTAGATCTCCTCAGCGATACGCTTCACACCACGACCCGCTACGATACCTCCTGAGGCACGACCTACGCCGTGCGGATTGACCACAAAGATGATGCAACTATACTTAGGATGATCTGAGGGGAAGTAGCCGCAAAACGAAGTCATATAGACCTCCCCACCGGCACGATAACCTCCGCTACCATGATTGCTCATCAGAGCCGTACCTGTCTTGCCACTGATAGAGATCAGGTCAGAGTGTACCGGTCCTTTAGCAGTGCCTCGTATGACTACATTGTCCAGCATGGAGCGTATCGAGTCGAGCGTAGCCGGCTTGCAGATATTCTCATGAAGTACCAGAGGGTGATACTCCTGAATCACCTTACCCTCAGCATCCTCTACGCGATCCACTAGATAGGGGCGCATGACACGTCCGCCGGTGGCGATAGCGTTGTAGAAGTTAAGTGTATTGATCGCTGGCACCGAGATACCATAGCCACGGCTGATGCCCGGGATCGTCGAGTTGCCGTAGCTCTTATCCTCAGGGCGTATGATCGTTGGGGTAGCGACTCCTTCTAGCCCTACATCCAGTCGCTCCAGCATCCCATAGTTGCTTAGATGCTGATAAAGCCCATCGGGGTGCTCTACATACCCTTTGATCGCAATCTTAGCTAGGACGATGTTACTCGAGTACCATAGTCCCTGAGCTACCGAGATACGCCCATAACCACCGCGATTAGCATTGTGATCACGGATGTTGTAGCCTCCATACTTAAAGACTCCATTGCCCGTATCGATCGTATCGGTAGGTGTACAGACTCCGTCATCTAGGGCAGCCATCATAAAGGGCGTCTTCATCGTAGAGCCAGGCTCATTGAGTGCACTGAGGGCATAGTTAGCCCCCTCGTAGTAAGACTGAGAGCCCTTCGTGAGGTTGGCTAGTGCCAGGATACGACCCGTCTCCACCTCCATCAGGATAGCCCCTCCGTAGTCCGCCTCAAACTGTGTCATCTGCTCATAGAGGGCGCGATGCACGATTTGCTGCAGATTCATATCCAGTGTGGTGTACACATTGTAGCCATCACGAGGAGGCTGTAGCGTGTTCTGTCGGTTCGATCCCGCTAAGTACTGTCTTACCGCTAGTCCAGGCTCGCCTCGCAGTAAGGTGTCAAAGCTCTGCTCTAGACCATACTCACCCTGCGTAAGATCTCCCTTGACCTCCTTGTAGACACTACCTATCGTACGTCTCGCCAGCTCGCCATAAGGCCTGTCACGTAGTGCGCGCTCCTCATGCGTCAGTCCATTTCTGAGCGGGCCACGGCGACGCACCATACGCCCCTTGCGCTCCACCGTCATCATCAGTGGATAAGTCTGCTTGAGCCTCTGGTACTCCACATGGCTCACCTCGTAGGGATATATAGATACGTAGCGATAGCCCGGCTGCTTATGCTGTGCCTTACGATAGCCCTCACGTAGCCGCTTACGTAGCGCCTGGTAGGATGCTTGCTCCCCCTTATTCCAGAGGCTCATCTGGTAGGCTAGCGAGTCTAGCTGCTTGTAGAGCGAGTCAGGCTCCATCTGCTGAATAGCTTCTGCACCGAAGTCTAGATAAAGCTTGTATGCAGGCTTGCTAATAGCGACGATGTGTCCGTCTGATGAAATAATATTGCCTCGTAGTGGTGAGATCGTCACCGTATCAGGGCGATGAAAGTTTTGAGCCATCTTACGCCACGTAGGGCCTTCGACGAAGATGATGCCGATCACCTTGACAAAGACCCATAGAGTCATCAAGATGGCTAGGAAGCCTAAAGCGCGGTAGCGAGCTATGATAGGACTATGCTTCGACATAGAGAGCGTGTTCGTTAGAGAGGAGAGTGATTATTTCTTAGCATCACGATAGAGGATGATCGACTGCTGCGAGGGTGCCTCAAGATCCGACCCCATCGCCTGGAGCTGCTGCTCGAAGTTACCTCCGATGCTGCGACGCGTTAGCTCGCTGACGCTCTCCATGTGCTTGTAGGTTAAGTCTTTGACCTGCGTCTCCAGCTTATCTATCTGGCGACGCTTGGAGATGATCTGATAGTTGCTCGTGACATGGATCAGTCCCATCAGGAGGATAGCGATAAAGGCGGGTATATACTTCCTAAAGGCGGGCTGCTCCAGCATATCACCGCCTAGCCAATACCACAGACCATACGAAGAGCGCTTGCGGGTAGACTGGGTAGGCTCCTCAGAGAGCTCTTCATCGGCATCATCTGCCTCTAGCTCTTCTAGAGCGCTTGGCTCCTCGAGAGGCGTAGACTCTGGCGTGGAGGGTGTGCTTGCCACTTCGCCTGCTACCTCATCGTCTGCCTGGTCTAGTGCAGCTACAGCGGGTGCGCTGTCGCTCGGAGTGTCCGTCTCAGCAATTTCAGAAGAACTATCTTCATCAAGGAGATCTCCTAGCAGAGGTCTCGGCTCAGGCTCAGTTACAGACTCATCATCAGTAGCCACGGGTGCTGGCTCCTGAAGCTGTTCCTCAAGGTTATCGTCAAAGTATGTATCGTCTATCTTAACCATCTTCTCCTCTCACTCAAATATCCTCACGACGCTCCGCAACACGCAGCTTAGCGCTACGAGCACGATTATTATCTGCTATCTCATCCGCAGAGGGTGTGATAGCTTTTTTTGTAACTACACGTAGAGGTGCCGGCGTCGACAGGAGCATACCTGCCAGAGCCTCACTCGGCTGCTCGAAGCACCCTAGACGGAAGAACTCCTTGACCATACGATCCTCCAGTGAGTGATAAGAGATGATCGCTATGCGCCCCCCAGGCTTGAGGAGACGCACCGAGTCGCTCAGCAGTTGACGTAGAGCACCCAGCTCATCATTCACCTCGATGCGCAGTGCCTGGAAGATACGGCTCAGCTTATTGCGTAGCTGAGGGCCTCCCTTAGGTAGGACTGGCGTCAGCACCTCCATGAGAGCAGCGATCGTCGGGTAGCCCACGGCACGATGTGACACGAGCAGAGCCGCAATGCGACGAGCATCATGTAGCTCACCATAGTAATATAGTATATCGGCCAGCTGCTCCTCGCTATAGCTCAGCAGTATGTCACGAGCCGTGACGCCCGACCGGCTATTCATACGCATATCGGGCATTGCCTCCTCATAGCGAAAGCTAAAGCCCCGCTCCTCACTGTCGAAGTGATGTGACGAGACCCCTAGGTCTGCCAAGATCCCATCCACCTGGCCTGTGAGTCCCCAGTAGTCGAGCCACTGCCCTAGGTAGCGAAAGTTTGTCGCCACAAAGTGATAGCGACTATCCGTAGGGGCATTGACGACCGCATCAGGGTCTTGATCGAGCCCGATGCATCGCCCCTCGGGAGCGAGTCGCTCGAGGAGCGCACGAGAGTGTCCCCCGCCACCCATCGTGACATCTACATAGAGACCCGTGGGTGTCGTGACCAATAAGTCGAGAGAGTCCTCACAGAGGACAGCCGTATGATAGAGCTTAGCGGACAAGGAGTGAAAAGGTGATAGTGTGATAAACGTCTGACAGAGAGCTCTGTGTGATTTCTGCAAAGATGATTCGATCGCATTACTCACAGAGCTACTGCAAAGGTAATCAAATTAGAGATTAGAGGTTAGAGATTAGAAGGGAGGAGCAGATTTACTCGTGTCACTAGGCTCTTCTCTCGGCTTAAATGTGTGATGTGGAGTAGTAAGATGTTTGATAGTAGTTAGTTAGCCACTACGCTCTTGCTCCCATAGAGGAGAGATCCTTTCGCTAAGTCAGATTTTTGTTGTAACTTGCGACCCGAATCGTTTTAACCCATACTATACAAACCAAAATATGACAGTTCAACGCTTATCCCAAGTCAGTCGACTCCTCGCAGCAGCCTTCGTCCTGCTGTGTGGTGGTCTCGTGACCTTCGGACAACAATCTTTCGGAGGTAGACCCCTCATGATGCAGGAGGGTTCGCTACGCTCACTTACTGCCGTTCGCACCGTGAGTCTGGACTTTAATCCAGCGGACTACCTATCTCAAGAGTCTTGGACGGAGACTGTACAGACGAAGCCTCTCTCCGTGGGGCGCGTCATAGAGCATCAAGCCGACTTTGCTGAGGCTGCTCAGCTGGTAGGCACCGTCGAGGGACGAAACATCTATCGCCTAGAGATAGAGCTCGAGGGCACACCTGTAGGGACTAACCTCTACTACGAAGACTTCTACATCCCTGAGGGGGGTAAGCTCTATATCTACTCACCTGAGGGTAAGCAGGTACTAGGAGCCTACACCCACGCTACGCACCCCGAGCATGGAGCCTTCGCTACAGAGCCTATCAGAGGCAATACACTCATCCTCGACTATGAGGCTCCCGTCACAGGTGAGATGCCTTCGATCAAGGTGCAGGGCGTAGGATACTTCTATCGCCCAGTGCTGATGGCTGATCCTGGTGTCAAGCACCATATGAATAGCGAGGATACTTCAGACCCTGGCTTTGCTAAATATTGTCAGATCAATGCAAACTGCCCAGAGGGAGACCCTTACCAAGATCAGAAGGCCAGTTCCGTGGCTATGCTGATGGTCGGTGGAAGAGGTATCGGCTTTTGCTCAGGTAACCTTGTGAACAATGTAGCTGGCGACTTCAAGCCATACGTTATGTCGGCAGCGCATTGTGCCAGCATAACCGATAAGTTTGATGTCTCACCACTACAATTGAACCAGTGGATCTTCTCCTTCCACTATGAGAAGCCTCGCTGCTCTAGTGGTGACTATGCTACAATGCAAGAGGTGAGTATGGTAGGTGCCGAGATGAAGTCGTTCTTGCCGATGAAGGGCTATTCGGACGGACTCCTCCTCGAACTCAAAAAAGAGATACCTCTAGATTATCGTGTCTACTACTCAGGCTGGGATGCTGCTCCTACGGTTTGGCCTAGAGGGGCTAGCATACACCACCCATCCGGTGACGCTGCTAAGATCTCCATCTTCGACGGTGGTGTCTCTATCACCACGTGGTCTCTCGGTGGTGGTGCTGATGATCACTTTGGATTCCGATTCACCAAGGGTAATACCGAGGGCGGATCGTCAGGCTCGCCTCTATTCAATGCTGAGGGTAATCAGATCGGTACACTAACAGGTGGAGCTGTGACTCCCTGCGCTATGGATGGAGTCTATGGACGTCTGAACTCGCACTTTGATAAGTATAAGTCTAAGGGTGAGACGTGGTACATGGCTAAGTGGCTCGACCCCAAGAGCACTGGCACCACAAAGGTTAAGGGTACCTGGAAACAGAACTATCAGCCCCTAGCCGTCGTACCTTCGATCATCGCAAAGGTAGAGCCTACAGACGCTTCAAAGATCAAGATCTCTTGGAAGCCAGTACCGCAGCACCCACAGGGCTACGAGGTTAAGTATAATCTATATCGTAATGGACGTCGCATAGCTAGCCAAGCAGAGACGACGCGTGAGGATCTAATCTCTGGTGATATGAAGCGCAAGGGACGTGTCTCTTACTCCGTCGAGGCTGTCTACACGATTGATGGTCAGGAGGTAACGACTCCTGCTGCTTACTACACCCTTTACACCGGACAGCTCGCTTCGAGAGCTCCGCTGACTGTCTCTGAGGGCAAGACTGGGGCTAAGGTAAAGTGGCAGATGCCGTACAATACACAGATCGTATCCAAGATCAAGAACCGTGACAAGATAGCTCCTCTCAAAGCCTCCAATGGCGTGAATGATATCCTGAGATACTACAACATCTCTAAGAAGGACATCTATAGGATCTACATGTATGACAGCTATCGTCTAGGTCAGTCTCCACTCAACGGTCGAAAGCTCTATATACACCAGATTAACTTCATCCCCTCTCAGGACACCCCATACAAGCCCAACGGCTCTATCGATACTGAGAAAAACATCTCTTTCTTCATCCGACAGAAAGTCGATGCTCGTCCTATACAGTACTATGGTCTCATCGTGCCTCAGGGTACCGCTGATAAGAAGGAGTTCATCTCCTACCAACTCTCGAGACCTGTCGAGATTAGCGATGCTCACCTGCTAGATGTCGGCTTTGCCTTCGATGGTTCCAACATTACGGGAGACATCTATATAGATGCCAACTCTACAGATGAAAACGTAAACTATGACGGCTGCAAGCTAGCTCTAGACCTCAAGGACGAGTACAACATTCGCAAGTTTACTCTCTGGCCAGAGCCTTATAGCAAGAATCGTATGGCGTACCAAGCCCTAGAGCTGGTCATCTCTGACAATCCTAAGAAGCAGCCAGGCGTAACCAACGACTACTACACACGTGGTGAGCTGCCTGTACCTTTCCCCGAGATCAAGAGCTATGTCGTATACCGCAACGGACAGAAGGTCGCTGAGCTACCTTCAGACACATTCGTGTACGATGATGCTGAGGGTAAGACCTCTGATAACTACTACGTAGAGGTCGTCTATGACTATCCAGGTGAGCTACGTCCTAACGAGCCCATCCGTGTAGCTGCCTCAGAGGTGAACCTCTATCCGGCACACTTCACCACACAGCTACAGCTCACAGATGCTACTGACGTAGAGGCTGTCGAGCTATACAGTATGGAGGGCGTCCAGGTAGCAGCCTTTGCGGGAGCTCAGCTGATGTCGATGGATGTAGCCTCTCTGCCAGCTGGTCAGTATGTCGCTATGATCCGTACAGCTGACGGTGTGAAGACACAGAGACTAGTCAAGTAGCGTTTTATACTTTAGTCGCTAGTTTTACCTAGGCTAAAAAAGTTGCATAGCGGTAGTGCCGAGACTCCTCAGCACTACCGCTTGCTTATATAAGGGGCTTGCAATGCCTACGAGTAGCGATCGGTAGAGACGTATGGGTGAGTGTCTAGTGCGAGTGCGACCCTACACATCACTACTCGTCTCTAACTTCTAACCTCTAATCCGATCCCCACGTGGAAATTCTCAAATCTCCACGTGGAGAATAAAAAATATCCACGTGGATATGAAATGAAACTTCGGAGGAATCAAATGAAACTTCGGAGGAATCGTTTCGTCCCTACGTGGAGAATAAAAAATA
>QWCK01004345.1_pt1 | contig 14065 bp, 16 predicted proteins | sample 1972571 | NCBI WGS metagenome assembly QWCK01 (sample SAMN09866710, study PRJNA288562) | Human gut metagenome isolate term2_stool, whole genome shotgun sequencing... | isolation source: gut | host: Homo sapiens | place: USA: California
CTCTCGTGAGACAAGGGTCTCACTTCGTGCTCCATGTGGGCGTGTCCCAAGTACTGTCACCCACCTGCAGACAAGTCTGCGTGGGTTCCGTACTTTGGACACTGTAATTCACAAAGCAAGGGGGATGAAATGAAGAGACTTTACGTCGCAAAATACGGGTACATTGTTATGTCCCTCATCTTTTATGCCTTTGGGCTCGCTTATATGTTTCTGCCAGAGATTCCGGACCTCACGCTCTGCATTGCAGCGGGAGTGTGTCTGCTGATCTACGGCGTGATCAAGCTGGTCGGGTATCTCTCGCCGGACCTCTACTGCCTTGCCTTTCAGTATGACATGGCCTCCGCAATTCTTCTCATGATACTGGGGGTGCTGGTAATTGCCTGCAATCTGAGAGTCCGGGACTTTCTGGTGCCGGGGCTCGGTGTACTCATATTGTCCGACAGCGTGCTGACCATACAGACTGCGAAGGATGCGGCAAAGTTCGGTATCCGGAGCTGGGTGCTTCTGCTGGTGATCTCCATCGTCTGCGTGCTTGTAGGCTGTTTGATCATTATCCATCCCTTCTACAGCGTGCGTGCGCGCCATGTGATGGTAGGGCTTGCAATCCTGCTGGAGGGCGTGATGAAGCACTGCGTAGTGCTGTGTACAGTGCGCGGCGATATGGGGAGAGCCACAAAAGATAAAGGGGAGGTGCGGGGGACTGCCCTGCGGAACGACCTATGAGAACAGCGGTTGTGACAGATACGAACAGCGGTATTTATGAGGCGGAGGGGCGCGAGATAGGCGTCTTTGTTGTGCCCATGCCCATCATCGTAGGGGAGGAGACCTACTATGAGGGGCAGACCATCACGCGGGAACATTTTTTTGAGCTGCTTGCCGGGGAGCTTCCGGTGCGCACCTCTCAGCCTGCGCCCGGCGATGTGATGGCGCTCTGGGACAGAGTGCTTGAGAGCTATGATGAGCTTGTCTACATCCCCATGTCCGGAGGGCTCAGCAGCTCCGTTTCCAGTGCGCTGCTGCTTGCCGGAGACTACGACGGCAGGGTGCAGGTGGTGGATAATCACAGGATTTCAGTGACGATGCGGCATTCCGTGCTGGATGCCCTGTCTCTCGTGGAACAGGGGAAAAGCGCTGCGGAGATCAAGAGAATTCTGGAGGAAAATGCCTATGAGTCCACAATCTTTCTCGGGGTGGAGACCCTTCAGTATTTAAAGCGCGGTGGAAGAGTGAGCTCCACGGCAGCGGCGATCGGAACGATACTGAGCATCAAGCCGCTTCTCATCATCAGGGGGGAGAAGCTTGAGCCCTTTGCCAATGTGCGCGGCAGCAGAAACTGCAGGAAGCGCGAGCTTGAGGAGATGCAGAAGGTCGCAGAGGAATTCAGAGAGCGCGGGCTGAAGATTCGCATCGGCGTTGCGGGAAGCTTCGCGCACGAGGAGGATGCGGCAGGCTGGGTGAAGATGGCGGAAGAGGCATTTCCGGGAGAGGAGATCCACTACGATCCGCTCTCCTACAGTGTCTGCTGTCACACCGGACCGGATGCCTTCGGTATGGGAATCAGCGCCCGTCTTGCAGGCTGAGGATCTGCAGCACACGGTGAATATCTGCGGAGAGATCACCCTTCATGTCCTCGTTCATCCAGGTCAGGAGGCAGCCGGACAGTATGGCCTTGTAGAAGCGCACCATGACGCGCTGATCCTCCTCTGAGAGTGGTTTTACCTCATTTTTCCGGGCGGAGTTCTCCGCGCTGGCGGCAGCGATGAAGGTCTCCGCCACGCGGCGGCACAGGACCTCGATAAACTGAAATACTTCCTCCTTTGCGCTTGAGTGAAAGAGATTCAGAAGCGCTCTGCGGTGGAGCATGCAGGCCTCTGCGATCGGCAGGATTCCGAGCAGAGGCGGACCAAGGAGTCTGGGGTCCGAGAGTATGCGTTCCTCCCAGGCCTGAATGGCACGCTCCAGCAGAGAGGGGATTCCCTCAAAATGGTAATAAAAGGTATTTCGATTCACCTGACAGCGGTCCACGATATCACGGACCGTTATTTTTTTGTATGGCTTTTCCTCCAGCAGCTGCCAGAAGGCCTCTGTCAGAAGCTGTTCAGTCTGTATCATTTCGATTTCCTTCCGTAGTGCTTTCAGTGTAACAAAAAATTCCCCTCAAGTGAACCAAAACTCTGTTTCTGCCGTCTTTATGGAAAAAGAGCAGAGGAGGAAAGAAGATGCAGTACCTTTCCGGGCGCGAGGCTGTGAGGCTTGCGGTTGCTGAAAAGGCACGGATGGAGACGGAGGAAGGCATGGTCGTGTTTCCGCGACATCTCTGGCGGCAGTCTTTGCCGCTTAGAAGTGCTGTACGGAGAGAGCGACTTCCAGAATTTTGTCCCGCGACGCCGGAGGAGGCCTATTACATGGCGCGGTCAGCGGGACTGTATGCGGATACCTACGGGACGGCGATACTGGTGCGGCTCTCAGAGGAAGTGGGGAGCGGTCGGATGTGCCTTTCGTTAGGAAAGCGAACCCGAACGGAACGAAGGCGGGGAGAGTATCGCAGAAGGGAAACCAGCAGCATGCAGACAGGTACGGAATATTGTGCGGGTCATGTCAGCAGGGTGCTGCTGCCCGGGCAGGCCTTTTCAGATTCCGCGTGGAACCGGCGCGAGGGACGGGGCAGTGCAGGAGTGATCGTGCGCGGTGCCGCATATCTCAGGCTGAAGGAAATATTGAATGGCTGCAGGGAGCTGCGTATTCTGAAGCTCGGAACAGTCTGGCCCATTCCGGAGGAGTGCATACGGGAGTACCTCGCAGAGCTTCGCAGCGCCCTGGTGCTGGATGAGACCAGAACAGAGCTTCTCACGCATATCTATGCCGTGAAGGGAAAGTACGAGCTTCGCTGCCGGATCAGAGAATTTCACGGGGAGGAGCAGCGCGCGGAGGATATCGCCGCAGCGCTGCGCAGCTTTCTTGGCGAGAGACAGGCTTCTGGATTGCTCCGGGTGGGCGCGCCGCCGGAGCGTTCGCTCGCGGGGCTCCCTTTGCTCACAGAGTGAGAGAGGAAGAGCATATGAAAAATCTGATCTTTTGTGGCTGCGGAGAGCAGCCTTTGCAGGAGCTGGAGCGGAAGCTCTTCGCCTTCGCTGCCGGGAGAGGGATGGAGCTAAAGACCGTGCTGCAGCGGAGAGAGGGAGCATATACCCTGCATCTCAGACTGGGAAGATCTGTGGCGCTCTTCTCTCCGGAGATACCGCTGGGTCAGGCAGATTTTCTGTATGCGGAGGCGCCGCAGCTTCTGCTCCAAAATCTGAGCTATCTGAAGAATGATGGTCTGGCCTGTCTGAAGCATGGATGTGAGGGTACAGACGGCGGTAAGGACAGGACGCTTTTCTGGAGAACTGAAGGGTACAGAGAGCTTCGGATCCGGGAGGCGGAGCGCTGCATCGCTTTTTTAAAACGCAGAGTACGGCGGGTATATATCGCGGAGGAACTGACGCCGTATGATGCTGTGCTTCTGGAGCTTGGCGTGAGGCCATCGAAACAGGTTGACAGAGCTGCGGTGCGGTGATAGGATCTTAAAATGCAAATGGATTGCAATTAGAGGAGGCTATCATGGCAAAGTGTGCGATTACAGGGAAGACAACTGTATTTGGGAATAACGTGAGCCATTCCCACAGAAGAACGAATAAGCAGATGAAGGCAAATTTAAAGAAGGTTCGCGCAATCGTGAACGGAACCCCGAAGAGAATCTGGGTCTCCACCAGAGCACTCCGCTCCGGATGGGTGGAGAGAGCCTGATGGAAGGAGACGGAGAGAGCGTGCAGAGTGCCGGAGAGAGACGGGATATCCCGGTCACCATTATTACGGGATACCTCGGCGCAGGCAAGACGACGCTTCTGAATGAACTGCTGAGGCAGCGGGGAGCGGAAGGACTCGCATTAATTGTAAATGATATGGGCAGCGTCAATATTGATGCGGAGTTGATCCGGAAGAACCGGGCACTCACTGAGGCGGCAGAGATGGTGGAGCTGCAGAACGGCTGTATCTGCTGCACGCTTCAGGATGCCTTTATGGAGCAGCTTGCACGGCTGGCAGCGGAAGAGCGCGTGCAGCACATTGTTGTGGAAGCTTCCGGAATCAGCAATCCGGCCTCCATTGCGGAGGGTTTTTTGAGTTATCAAAAGCTGCGCGGCAGCGCGGGGTTCTATCTCGATTCCATTGTTGCAGTGGCGGATGCCGACCGGATCTATGCTGAGTTTCTGGAGGAGCTCCGGGATGCGTCGGAGAATGGGACGGCAGAGACGGAGGACGATCCGGATATCATCAACCTCGTGATGGATCAGATTGAATTCTGCAATGTGGTGGTGCTGAATAAGTGTGATCTTCTTTTGCGGAAGCAGCTGGATGAGGTAAGGGATATCATCCGCAGCTTCCAGAGAGAGGCGGAGATCATCGAGTGTACAAGAGGGCAGATTCAGGCAGAGCGCATCTTTCACGGGGCGCGCTTTGACTATGACGCAGTTTTGGATTCTTCGCTCGTGCAGCGTGCGCTGACACATGAGAGACAGCATGACGGCTGTGTCGATGAATACGGTATTAGTTCCTTTGTGTACGAGGAGCCGCGTCCCTTTGACTATGATAAATTTATGCGCTTCATGGAGGAGTATCCGGAGGAGCTGATTCGCGCCAAGGGGTATATCTGGTTTGCGGATGATGATATTCATGTGCAGCTGTTTGAACAGGCCGGGAGAAACGCCTCTGTCTCGGAGGTCTCAAACTGGGTGGCTTCCTTCTCTCCGGAAGAGCAGGAGGAGGTCTTTCGCAGCTATCCGGATGTGCAAAAGAGCTGGGACAGCCGCTACGGGGATCGCATGAATCAGATCGTCTTTATCGGGAAGGGTGCAAAGAGAGAGGATATCATCACGGCGCTGGACGCCTGTCTCGCGGAGTAGAACGGGAAAACAGAATATCACAGCAGAAATGGGGATGTCGCATAGCGGATTGAAAGGATTATGAAAAGAAAAAATGAGCTGGCTCATACTTTGGCATCAGATTCTGTAGAGGGAACTAGAGAGGACGGCACTCACAAGGTGTCGTCTTTTTCCGTACTTTCTTCTCAAGAAAACTCCTGAAAAGTATTGATAATACACATAAAATGTGTATTATATAGATATAAGGAAGGAAGAGATGAAGCAAAGAGATTTGATAAAAAAGCTTGAGGATGCGGGGTTTAGGTTAAAAAAGCACGGGAGTAATCATGATATATATGAGAGAGAGCCGTGGGAGACAGAGATAATCCCGAGGCACAAGGAAATCAAAGAGCCTATGGCGAAAAGTATTTTAAGAAAATGGGGCATCAAGTGAGATGCCCCGAAAATTCCAATGCTTTGTCTGGCACACAGGAAGGAGAGAAAATGAGAGTCGCTTATCCAGCATTGATCGAAAAATATGAGGAAATGTATTTAGTTTATGTTCCGGATCTTGAAACTTATACGCAGGGAGAAAGTTTAGAGGATGCGATTGTTATGGCGAGAGAAGCCATAAGCATGAAGTGCATTACCGAAGAGGATAACGGTATAAGTCTTCCGCGTGCCTCAAGTTATCAGATGGCGGTGGAAAAAGCAAAAACTGCAGCGAATGGTGAGGGTTTTGATTATACCGGAGGAATATGTACTTTGATAGATTCAGACCTTGCTGCATACCGAAAGGCACATGAACGCCGAATGGTGAGAAGAAATGTAACCCTTCCAAGTTGGATGAACAGCGAGGCGGAAAGACGAGGGATTAACGTATCGAGAGTGTTACAGGACGCGCTGAATGAAATGATTGAAGCGTAAACAATACTGAGAAGAAAGGGGCTGCCACATTTGTTTTAATGCGACAGCCCCGTGCAGTACAGAATCAGGTTTCGTGTTTAAAGGAAGAGAAGGGCTACGGCCCCGGCCAGCAGGATGGAGAGAATGACACGTTCCACCCAGAGTATCAGGATCTGAGTGACGGAGACAGGAATTTTTGTGGAGAGAATGCAGGGAATCACTGCGGAGAAGAAGAGCAGCTCTGAAATGCAGACCACGCTCACCACATAGCGGGTTGCAAGAGAAGCTTCTACAACAAAAGCTGCGGGAAGGAACATTTCTGCAATTGTTGTTGCGATGGCCTGTGCGGCGACAAGAGCCTCCGGCAGCTGCACGATAGCTGTAAAGGGATAGAAGACGTAGCCGATTATATTGAAAATCGGCGTGTAGAGCGCGAGCAGCATGCCGAGCAGACCGATCGACATAATAGTCGGAAGAATACTGCTGACCATGCGGAAACCATCCTTGGTATTTTTCCAGACATTTTCCGCGATGGAGCCGGAGGCATCTGCCGCATTCAGTGCTTCATTCCATGCGAATTGAAGGCGATTCTTTGTGACGATTTCCTCAGGATCCGGAGTGACGCCGTCCATATAGCTGTCCGGAACGCCTGCGGTCGGATAGATCCGCGCGACAATTGCAGTGACAATGAAGGTGATGATCAGAGTAGTCCAGAAGTAGAAATTCCAGCGATCCATGAGATCCAGCGTTTTGGCGACAACTACCATGAAGGTTGTGGAAACCGTGGAGAAACCGGTCGCAATGATAAAGGCTTCTTTCTTTGTATAGCGGCCCTTTTGATACATATCATCTGTGATGAGAAGTGCAAGGGAGTAGCTTCCAACAAAAGAAGCAACTGCGTCAATCGCAGAACGTCCTGGTGTCTTCCAGATTTTGCGCATGACAGGCTGGAGAAATACCGCAACAAATTCCATCAGTCCGTAGCTTGTCAGGAAGGAGAGAAACACAGCGCCGATTGGAATCAGGAAGCACAGGCTGCAGCAGAGCACCTTAAAAAGGAAGGGGAAGAGGTCTCCGTTCTCAAAGAGGAAAGCTGGACCAATTCCAAATACATACATGATTGCACAGCAGAGACCAATTAATTTAAATATGGAGAAAATGAGATTTTGGGTGCTTTTATTCCAGCTGCCATTCACAAAGGGCATGGCAGCACCTGCAGCGATCACAAGCAGCACAACGTACTTTTGATAATCTCCGAGGAGATTGCGCACGATAGTAGTCAGATGATCCAGAGGAATAGAGCTTTTTCCGTTGTAGACGATGCTGATGAAGAACATAAAGATGCCCAGAGCGCTGCACAGAATAAATTTTGCGGCAAGAGCAGATTGCTTGGATCCTGTTTCTTTCATAACATTATCCCCCTAATCTATTTTATTAAAAAATTATGAATACAGTATAACAAATGAATGCTTTTTTGTAAAATACAGATAATATTTGTTGCACTGTGCTCACGTTTTTTGGTGACAGATACAGGACGGAGCAGAAATAAAAAAACAAATATTTCTCCGGAATAACTTATGTTATACTAAATAAATAGAAGCAGTATGTTTTAAAGGAGACAGCCGCTATGCCTGCAATCAGTAATGACTGGCTTCCCGCGCTGAAGCCGGAGTTTTCAAAGGCCTATTACAGGGAGCTGTACAGCTTTATCAATCAGGAATACAGAACCCATACGATCTATCCGCCGGCAGACCGCATCTTTGAGGCGCTGCATCTCACACCCCTGAAAAGCATTCGTGTGGTTGTGCTGGGACAGGATCCCTATCACGAGCCGAATCAGGCTCATGGGCTCTGCTTCTCTGTGCTGCCGGAGCAGAGACAGCTGCCTCCCTCCCTTGTGAATATTTATCAGGAGCTGCACGATGATCTGGGGTGCTACATTCCTGACAACGGCTATCTCAGGAAGTGGGCGGAACAGGGAGTACTTCTTTTGAATACGGTGCTGACTGTGCGTGCGCACGCAGCTTTTTCTCATCAGGGACATGGCTGGGAGCAGTTTACAGATGCCATTATTCAGGCGGTCAATACTGAGGACAGGCCGATTGTATTTCTGCTCTGGGGGCGCCCTGCGCAGATGAAGCGCAGCATGCTGAATAATCCGAAGCATCTCATACTGACGGCCCCGCACCCCTCGCCGCTCTCCGCGTACCGGGGATTTTTCGGGTGCAGGCATTTTTCAAAGACAAACGACTTTCTGAGGGGCTGCGGTCTCCCGGAGATAGACTGGCAGATTGAAAATCTGTGATAGGAGGGCTGCGAATGAGCGCCGTGATTGAAATTTTAAAGGTGATCGTGCTGGGCATGGTAGAGGGCTTTACAGAGTGGCTCCCCATCAGCTCCACCGGTCACCTGATACTGATTGATAATCTGATCCGCCTCAATGTATCGGCGGAATTTATGGCAATGTTCCGGGTTGTGATTCAGCTCGGGGCGATACTTGCAGTCGTGGTGCTGTACTTCCGGAAGCTGAATCCTCTGGACAGCAGAAAGCGGGCTTCTCAGCAGAGAGCCACCTGGATGCTCTGGATGAAGATCGTGCTTGCATGCCTGCCCGCCGCATTTTTCGGCTTTTTTCTGGATGACTGGCTGGATGCACATCTCTACAATGGCTTTGTTGTGTCCCTCACTCTGATTCTCTACGGCCTGCTCTTTATACTGATAGAGGACAGAAATAAATTTCGAAAGCCGGAGATCGTGAAGACGGGGAAGCTCAGCTTTCAGACGGCCTTCTATATCGGTGTGTTTCAGGTTCTTGCTCTGATCCCGGGGACCTCGCGCTCCGGGGCGACGATCATCGGCGCCATGCTGCTCGGCTGCTCGCGCGCCGTCGCCGCGGAATTTTCCTTCTTTCTGGGCATTCCCGTGATGTTCGGTGCGAGTCTCTTGAAAATTGTGAAGTTCGGCCTGCATTTCAGCCTGCTGGAGTTCTTTTATCTGCTGCTCGGCATGGCTGTGGCCTTTTTTGTGTCCGTCTACTCCATTCAGTTCCTGATGAGCTGGGTGAAGAAAAATGACTTCAAGCTCTTCGGTTACTATCGCATCGTGCTGGGCGTGATTGTTCTGATTTGGTACACAATCTCTTCGATTGTGGGATGAACCGCCTCACTTTCCTGGCGCAGTGCTTTTGTTTTAGGGAAAAGAAAATCACAATTTCCATAAAGTAAAATAATAGAGTACGGTGACGGTCACGGGACTGCCAGCGTACTCTTGTTATTTTGGACTTACTTTATGCGATGCGGGTGCCTGCCCGGCCCTTCAGCGCCGCCTGCGCCTTCGCGAGCGAGGTGATGATGGCAGTGCGGTTTCTGCCGGACTCGACAAAATCGACCGCTGCGCGTATCTTTGGAAGCATACTCTTGAACTCAAAGTGTCCGGCGGCCATGTACTGCTTCGCAGCCTCGATGCTCATCTCGCTGATGGGCTCCTCGGCGGGAGTTCCAAAATTCAGCGTGACATTGTCCACAGCAGTGACGATCATCAGCACATCGGCATCTATCTCGCGCGCCAGCAGTCCGCTGGTCAAATCTTTTTCAATGAGGGCACTTGCACCTCGCAGGGCAGTGCCCTGCTCCATGACAGGAACGCCGCCGCCACCGCAGCAGATCACCAGCTGATCGGCGTCCAGCAGAGCCTTGATGGCATCGATCTCTACGATCGCCACGGGATTCGGTGCGGGGACGATGCGCTGGTAGCCCTTGCCGGGCACCTCGACTGTCTGATTGCCCTTTGCGTCTTCGACGGCGGCTTCATCTGCACTCATGCAGCGCCCGATTGTCTTCAACGGATCATAAAAGGCTTCATCGTAGGGATTGACAGTGACCTGAGTGATGATGGTGGAAACTGTTTTGTAGATACCGCGGGACAGAAGCTCAGAGCGCAGACCGTTCTGCAGATCGTAACCTATGTAGCCTTGGCTCATGGCAGAGCAGACGGCGAGCGGAACACTGGTATACTCGTCAGGATGCGAGAGCGCAAATTCGCTCATTCCCCCGTGAATCATACCGACCTGCGGTGCATTGGAGTGCGTCAGTGCGACCTGCCAGCCCTCCTGAATGAAATCTGCGATAATCGGAGCGGTCTTTCCGATCGCAGCCTTCTGCTCGGGAAGATTGGTTCCGAGATCTTTATGTCCTAGCGAAAGAACGAGACGTTTTTTTGCCATTCTGAACCTCCTGAACTGTGTTGAATTTATTATAGATTCGCAGGGTGGAAAAAGCAACTGAAAGAGGGTATACTAAGCCTATTATGGAGAGCTCTGCAAGGGCGTTATTGCGCTGTCTGATGCCGATTATTTTTTATATGTTTCTGGAGCTGCTGCTCGCGGCTGTGGTGACAGCTGCGCCCGGGGGAGCTGTTAAGTTGCGCCTTCATATGATGATTCTGCAGGAGGTACTCTGTCTGCCCTTCTTTTTCTGGCTTTATTTAAGCGACGGGAGAGCAGGATGGAGGCCGGCGGAGCGGAGCTCTGAGCTTTTGCTTCTGTCCTGGCTTATTCTCACGGCAGGTTTTGCCGGCTTCTATCTGCTCCTGAATCTTACGATCTCGCTGAGCAGGCTTGGCTCCATAGATGCGGGCTTTCAGAGCGCAGCGCAGCTGTTCTCCGAAGGAAAATTCGCAGAGCGCCTGCTGCTCACGGCGCTGCTGGCACCGGCGGCAGAGGAGCTGATGTTTCGGGGGCTGCTGCTCAGAAGACTGTCTGTGTTCTGCGGAGAGAACAGGGCGCTTCTTTTCTCGGCGCTCGCGTTCGGGCTCTTTCACGGAAATCTGACACAGGGTATTGCTGCGGCGCTGCTGGCGCTCATACTCGGATGGATTTATTTGAAGACGGATGCGCTCTTGCTGACTATATGTATGCACGGCACAGGCAATATGCTGATTCTGCTGCTTGTGCAGACAGAGCGCGGGCAGAAGCTTGCGGCAAGTCCGGGGCTCTGGGCCGTGGCACTTGGCTTTTTTCTTTTGGCGGTCTGCTATCTGCGTCGCCGCGCTGCTGCGAGGATCTCAGCATAAAGTCCGGATGTTCTTTTTTGCGTTTTGTGTTCTGGTTTTAGCCTGTGATTTTGTCGTATTCTGCTTCGGCGGTAAGACCGGAGTCTCAAAAATGCGGAAATTCAGGCGGCGGGCGTGAGGATCAGCGGTCTGCTTTTTGGTTTTGCATGAAGCTTTTGTATTAAGAAAAACAATCCGCAGCCAAGGCGCGGAACGGAAGGAGTGGTGGTATGAAACTGCTTAGTATTGCTGTGCCCTGTTATAACAGTGCCGCATATATGGATCACTGCATCAGAACCCTGCTGCATGGCGGGGACGAGGTGGAGATTCTGATCGTCAATGACGGCTCTGCAAAGGATAACACTGCGGAGATTGCGGATCGCTATGAGAGGGAGTACCCAGGTATATGCCGCGCGATCCATCAGGAGAACGGCGGACACGGGAGTGCTGTCTGTGCGGGACTCGCAAAGGCGAGCGGCGTTTTTTTTAAGGTTGTCGATTCAGATGACTGGGTGGATGAGGAGGCCTACGACAAGGTGCTTGCGACGCTCCGCGGCTTCACGGAGCAGAATACGCAGCTGGATATGCTGGTCAGTAACTTTGTCTATGAAAAAGAAGGGGCGGCGCATAAGCGCATTATGAATTACCGCCGTGTGATTCCAAAGGGTCAGCTGATCAGCTGGAACGAGATCGGACATTTCCTTCCGGGGCAGTATATCCTGATGCATTCCGTGATCTACCGCACTCAGCTGCTCAGAGATACCGGGCTGGATCTTCCGAAGCATACCTTCTATGTGGACAATATTTTTGTCTATCAGCCGCTGCCCCAGGTGAAGACGCTCTACTATCTGGATGTAAATTTCTACCGCTATTTCATAGGCCGCTCGGATCAGTCGGTCAATGAACAGGTGATGATAGGGCGTATCGACCAGCAGATCCGCGTGACGAAGCTCATGCTGAGCTACTACGACCCCTACAAAATACCACAGCGGAAGCTGCGCCGTTACATGATACTCTATCTGGAGATTATGATGATCATATGTTCCATCCTCGCGATCAAGTCCGGCACAGAGGAGAATTTTGTGAAGAAGAAGGAAATATGGCGTTACCTGAGGGAGCAGAACCTGCATCTCTATCTCCGCATCCGCTGGGGCTTCCTCGGACAGAGCGTGAATCTTCCGGGCAGGAGCGGCCGCAGCGTCTCCGTCGCAGCATACAAGATTGCCCAGAAATTTTATGGCTTTAACTGAATGAATGTAAAAAACTCCCCGTTGACGGGGAGTTTTTTGTGCCGTTTATGCAGCGTGCTTCAGATCTTCCTTCGCCGCAGCGTCGCTGAGAGACGGAATCGGAATGTCGCCATAGACCGCCTGCGCGATGAAGTAGGAGAGCACCAGCGCGCCCGCCACATCGATCAGGGAGTGCTGTTTCAAAAACACAGTGGAACAGCAGATAGAGAGTGTCAGCAGGGAGGAAAGCCGCCGGAGAAGGGGATGTGCGGCAAAATACCGGCTGTGCCACACGGCAGCATTAACCCCCATTGAATTGTAGACGTGGATGCTGGGAAAAACATTTGTAGGCGTGTCCGCTCGCTGTATGATCCATACCAGAGCCTGACAGAGCCCGTCTGCGGGATCTGCGCTGACCCGGAAGTTTGTGCCGTTGTGGTAAAGTGTGCAGATCAGGAGGCAGATACTCATGCCCGCCGCGAGAAAGATACCGAGCTGCGTCGTCTCGTCCGCGTCCCTTCTGGAGAGCAGGAAGAGCACCCCGGGGATGTACAGGAACCACAGCAGATAGGGAATGACAAAGCCAGGGGCAAAGGGAATCAGGTCATCCAGCGAGCAGTGTATGATGTGATATCCTGAGCGCACACTCACGGTTTGCTCCAGAAAGCGGAACCACAGCAGATAGAAGATGGTGTAGCCAATGCCGCAGAGATATCTGTATTTTCGAATAAAGAGGTAGAGTCGATTTTGCTTCATGGAAACCTCGTAATCGTCTGAAGAGTGATCCTATGTCAACGTTTCATGATGTATAAAATCATAGCACCTGAATATTGAAATAAACAGAAGAAAAATATACAAAATTGAGAAGAAAAACTAAAAAGAATATAAAAAGTCAAACAACAGCAAAAAAGAGCCCCGATCTCAGGACTCTTTCGTAGCGGAAGGGAGATTTGAACTCTCGACACCACGGGTATGAACCGTGTGCTCTAGCCAACTGAGCTATTCCGCCATGCATCTCCTTTCGAAGACCATGTAAGTATATGGGATATACCACAGCTTGTCAAGAACTTTTCTTCACATATTTCAGAATCGCCCTGGGGGGAGGTGGCGGCTGAAACTGCAGGTCTTCTGTACCGTTTTCGGACAAAAATCGGCTGGGGAAGATCGCGCAATGCAGAAGATATTTTCCACAGCAGTGCAGAATATGTTATACTTCCGTTAAACAGAGCCGAGGCTTTTTGGCGGCGCACAGAGCGGGAGCGCTCAAGGAGTGCAGCGTATGCTGACATTCATTGTGAATCCGAATTCGGGCGGTGAGAAGGGGTATCGCAGCTGGAAGAAGCTGGAGCGTCATCTCATCAAAAAGAATATAGCGTATCAGGTCTTTCTGACCGGCTGCCGGGGAGAGGCGCGGGAGCTTGCGGCGCGTCTCACGGAGACTGTGCCGGAGAGCGGAGATGTTCTGGTGGCGGTCGGCGGAGACGGGACCATGAATGAGGTTTTGGATGGCGTGCATCTCTCGGAGGAGCTGGTGCTCGGCTTTATTCCGACCGGGCGGGGCAGCGACCTTAAGCGGGGACTGCGTCTCCCGCGCACACAAAGGGCATGCTTAAAGCGTATCCTCTCTCCGCGGGAGCTGCGCCTCATGGATTACGGCGTGGTGGATTATGGCGGGGAGCGGCCGGAACACAGACGCTTTGCTGTGAGCTGCGGCAGCGGTTTTGATGCGGCGCTGACGGAGGACTTTCGCACTTTCTCCCTGCGGCACTGCACCTGCGGCTGTCTGAGAGCTGCGGCAGCGCGCACAGCGCTCTTTCTCCGATGCTTGATTCAGGGAAGAACTGTGAAGGGATACCTGCTTCTTGACGGCGTGCGGCGCGTGGAGCTGAACCATATTTTTCTCTTCTCCGCGCAGATTCAGCCGACGGAGGCGGGAGGGCTGCGGCTTGCGCCGCGCGTCTCCAATGCGGACGGGGAGCTCAC
>QWCK01004351.1_pt1 | contig 14048 bp, 11 predicted proteins | sample 1972571 | NCBI WGS metagenome assembly QWCK01 (sample SAMN09866710, study PRJNA288562) | Human gut metagenome isolate term2_stool, whole genome shotgun sequencing... | isolation source: gut | host: Homo sapiens | place: USA: California
TCTTTTCCTCTTTTGGAAGCCTCGCCGTAAGTGTGCTCATTATCTTCGTCGGCATGACGATTATGACGGCCTATCCCCTCCTCTACGCCGGGATCATTACAGGGCTTCTGATTATCGCGGATATTATCATTTTTCTTCTCACGAAGAATTTGAAGATCTACCACTATTAAATCTTTCCATAAAAAAACCACGCTGAGTTTTTTGCTCAACGTGGTTTTTCTTATCCTTCAAATGTAAAAGTTTGTGCGCGCTCAATGACAATATCCTCATCCGGTCGGTCCATATTGTTCCGATCGCTGACGGCAATAGCGTCGACTACATCCATTCCCTCTACCACTTGGCCGAAAACGGTATGTTTTCCGTCGAGCCAAAAGGCGCCGCCCTTTTCTCTATAGCCGTCGATAACATCGGAGCTGTAGCCCATGCGCTCCCCGGCCGCTTCCATTTGCTCGATAATATCCGCACCCACCTCGGGGCCGTGAACGATAAAAAATTGGCTGCCGTTGGTGTTCGGTCCCGCATTGGCCATGGAAAGGGCGCCGAGGATGTTGCGATAATCTTTGTGGAATTCATCCTCAAAGCGTTCGCCCCAAATACTTTCGCCGCCGCGTCCGGTACCTGTGGGATCGCCTCCTTGAATCATAAAATCGGGAATGACACGGTGAAAAATAACCCCGTCGTAATAACCTCGGTCGATTAGCGTTGTAAAATTTTCCACGGTCTTCGGCGCCGCTTCCGGGAAAAGACGCAAGACGATTTCACCTTTTGTGGTGATAAGCTTCGCCATTTTGTCGCCTGCTTGAGGCGCTTCTAATTGTTTTAACATTCTATTCTCCTTGTTCAGTTAAGATAATGACGCCGTCTTCTGTTACGGCGAGGGTGTGTTCATATTGGCAGGAAAGGGAGCCGTCACGTGTGCGGGCCGTCCAGCCGTTGTCATCCATTTTAATCGGCCAGTCCCCCGAGTTGATCATGGGCTCGATGGTAAAGACCATACCCTCTTCCAATCGGATGCCCCGCCCGGGCTTGCCGTAGTGAAGGACTTGAGGATCTTCGTGCATATTGGTGCCGATGCCGTGGCCTACGAAATCACGCACCACGGAAAAACCGTTGGCTTCGGCGTAGCTTTGAATGGCATGGCCGATATCGCCCAGTCGAACCCCGGGTTTTACGAGTTCAATGGAGCGGTAGAGGCATTCTTTCGTAACATCCATAAGCTTTTGGGCTTCCTCGCTGATATCGCCTACGGCATAGCTCCATGCGGAGTCTGCCAGATAACCGTCTACATTGACCACCATATCGATGGTTAAGAGGTCCCCGTCTTTTAATTTGCGATCACTTGGAAAACCGTGGCAGATTTCATCGTTTACCGATGCGCAGATACTGTAGGGAAATCCTTGATAGCCTTTTTGCTCCGGATAGCCGCCCCGATCGGTAATAAATTTTTCTACGAATTTATCCAATTCTAAAGTAGTTACGCCGGGCTTGACCTCGTCGCGAAGGGCACGGTGCACTTTTATGAGCAGATCCGCAGCGGTTTGCATTTTTTCGATTTCTTGTTTTGTCTTTATAATAATCAACTGTCTACCTCCCGGACAATTTCTCGTAAGTCCTCATCTCGCGACGCCCACATTTTAGCATCGTCGTTTATAGCGATGGCCTCCTTTAAATCGGCGATGGCTTCGTCTCGCTTACCGAGACGTACATAGCTGCAGGCGCGATTGTAAAAAAGGTTCACGCTCTTTAAATCCAGAGTGATCCCTTTTGTTAAGATAGCTATGGCTTCTTCTACCCGTTCATTACGCAAATAAACCGCCGACATATTTAAATACGTCGGCGCATAATATTCATCGTAAACTAAGGATTCCCTGTAGGCTCGAAGGGCCTCTTTGTCTCGCCCCGTTTTCTGATAGATTACACCTAAATTGTAATAGCCGATGCTGTAGGTCGGTGAAAGGCGTACGGCTTTTTCCGCCAAGGGCAATGCCTTTTCGTAATCCTTTCGCTCCTCATAAATCGAGGCGATATCAGAAAACACCACGCCGTTTTCGGGAACGAGCTCGGCGCATCGCATAAAGAGTTTTAAAGCGTCCTCTTTATATCCGAAGCGATCATATAAAAGCGCCAGTTCGTAACATGCGCTTTCGTAGGCGGGATCCTTATAAACAGCCGATTCCAAATAGGCCATGGCCTCCCGATCCCTTCCCCCTTCTTCCATTAAGACGCCCAAGGCGTAATCGGCACCGGGGTAATCTCCCAGTGCGCGAATTTTTTGAAAGGTCTCCTCAGCTAAGAGATATTCCTCTTGCTGCCAGTAAAGATCTCCGAGAGTGAAATAAGTTTCCACCCGGCTCTCTTCGTCGGGCGCGAAGTTTAAGGCTTTATTTAATAGTTCGATGGCTTTGTCAGAATCGCCTTGTCGCAATAAATTCTCGCTTAAAATATGATAATTTTTCCATTTGCCGGACATATCCGCCTCCTGAAAGCATTATATCACAATTATTTCTCCTCTTTGTATCTTAAGAGGCTTGTAGCAATGAGCACGCAGATCAAAGAGACGCCTACGTCTGCAAAGACGGCGAGCCATAGATTTCCGATCCCCGCCATACTCAAGATGACAACGACAAGTTTAATGATAAGGGCCAGGGCGATATTGATTATACTGATGCGCCGCGTTTGCTTGGAAAGGCCGAAGAGGAAAGGCAGCTTCCCGATATCGTCTCCTAAGATGACGATATCGGCACTTTCAATAGCCATGTCTGCGCCGCCGGTGCCCATGGCGATACCCACATCGCTTCTTGCAAGAACCGGCGCGTCGTTAATACCGTCGCCGACATAAGCTACTTTTTGGTTCTCGGAAAGGGCTCGATCCAGAGCCTTTACCTTTTCTTCAGGGAGGAGACCGCCGTAGGTTTCATCGATTCCTAGATCTTTTCCTACGACTTCCACCAATTCCTTTTTATCTCCTGAGAACATATAGGTCTTGAGGTATTGCTTCATTCGCTTCAGCGCTTCTCTTACGCCGCTCTTTACCGAATCCGTAAAGGAGATGCGGCCTAAAAGTGTCCCTTCCTGTACCACATAAACCGATGTCATGGCGACGGGATCGAGAGGATCATGAACCCCCAGAGATTCTAAAAGGGCACTGTTTCCCACGGCTACTTCTTTCCCGTCGATGGTGCAGCTGATCCCTTTTCCGGATATTTCCCTGTAGTTTTTGATCTCCCCTTCAGGTTTCGCCTTGGCGAAGAGAGATTGAGCAATGGGGTGATTGGAATACTGCTCCGCCGTAGCGGCCAGTTTTAAAAGACTGTCTTCGTCCGTTTCAAGAGCTTCCACCTTTGAAACGGCAAACTTTCCGTCCGTTAAGGTCCCGGTCTTATCGAAAGCAATAGCATCAGTTTCCGAGAGGGTTTCCACGGCCGCGGCGCCCTTAATGAAGATCCCGTCGCGGGAGGCCCGTCCGATACTTGCAAACATGGTAAGGGGGACGGAGAGCACGAGGGCGCAGGGGCAGCTGATGATTAAGAAGGCACAGGCTTTATAAATCCAATCGTTCCATGTCCCCATATTTAATAGAGGAGGTACAATGGCCACGATTAAAGCGAGGCCAACGACGATAGGGGTGTATATTGCGGCGAAGCGGGTGATCCAGGCTTCCGTCTTTCCCTTGTTGAGCCGCGCGTCAGCGACAAGTCCTTCGATCTTTGCCATAGTGGATTCTCCGGCAATTTTAGTGACGATTACCTCGTAAGCTCCGTCCAAAGCGATAGCCCCGGCTAAAATCTCGTCCCCTTCTCTAACGGCGATAGGTGTGGATTCCCCGGTCATGTGTTGATTGGAGATGTGGCCTTCTCCGTGATAGATCTTTCCGTCCGCCGCCAAAGTATCTCCGGCGCGCAGAATAATGTGATCGCCTACGGCCAAATCTTCCGCTTCAACTTCTACTATCTCGCCGCCTTTTAAGAGATGGGCCATTTCAACATCACGCTTTAAAAGCTCCTGAATGGATTCGGTTGAGCGATCCACCGCCAGATCCTGAAGCGCTTCCCCTAAGCGGTAGAGGAGGATGACGCCGAGAGCCTCCGTATGCTCGCCGATATAAAAAGCTGCAAGAGAGGCGATGGTCATGAGCAGGTTCTCGTCAAAAACCTCCCCGCTTTTTATACCGCGAAAAGCATTTAAGAAAATATCTTTACCGGCGACGAGCAATATAATACCTGTAGCGACGGCTTCCCATTTGCCCTCTAAAAAAACAGCACTTAAAGCAGCGAGGATGGCGAGAACAACAATCGTAAGGATCTCCTTTTTTATGGAGCCCTCCTCCTCTGCCATCTCCTCTTCCGCCGCTACAACCTCTACACCGTTTTCAATAGAGGTTGCGATCTTTTGAAAATCCTCGAGCATATGAGGGGATTCACCTTCTACAACCAATTTTTTTGAAATAAAATCAAGATTCGCCTTCTTTACATAGGGCAGTTCCTGAATACGCTGTTCAATTTTAGCACCACAATTAGCGCAGCCTAAATTTTTTAAATAATAGGACGTCAAAGTATTACCTCCTGTTCATATGTTTATCTGTTCATATTTAGTGTATGCTCTCGCGCCCTTTTTGTCAATAAAAAAAGAACGCCCGAAGGCGCTCCTTTGATATTTAAATAGAAATCGTAGCGACGGGTTCTAAATTATCTACATCAGCGCCTTCGATCAAGGTCCAGGTCTTATGGGTTCCCGTGCTTTCGAGCATGGCTTCGAAATAATACATGACCACGCCGATATCCACATAGCTCTTAACCCCTTTGCTCTTATCCATATAAAGAGTGACGGTACCGTCATCTTTTAAAAGGAAGCGCCAAGGCTGAGCGTTAATGTGGCTCGGTGCAAAGCGAATGGAAGAGAATAGATCGAAGAGACCGTAGTTTTCGAGTTCAGTCAAATCGGCGGGACTGTCTAGATGGTTTTTAAAGACCAGTTCTCTTACACTGAAACGGGGACTTACGCGATCTTCCGAAAATACATCTTGTACTTCGGGCTTGCCGAAACCGATAATGTAATCGACAAATTCTCCGTCTTCACCGAAAACGGCACGTTTTAAATCTTGATTGACTTGAATGGTTGTAATCCAGCAGGTACCGAAGTTCTTTTCGATTAAGGCGGTGTTCACCTTTTCGAGATAGTAGCCGGTGCGAATAAGTTCTTCTTTTTCATGGCCTTTTGCGCGAAGGGCGATGTAGTAGGGCGCTTTGATCATTACGCCGCCGTATCCTGCCTTGCCGTCCAAGTTTTTAGCTACGGATTCTCCGTCTTCGTAAAGGGCGAAGCTGACATCGTTATCTTTGGATTCCGCTTCGATTTTATCTAAAGTATCGCGTAGCCATTCCATCTCCAATTTAGATAATTTTGTCGGAGCGAATTCTCGTACCGTACGTCTTTTTTGTAAGAAATTTGTCATGACCATAATATCTTCCTCCTCTGTTAGATCCAGTTTGCTACGGCGCCATAAACATATATATGTACAACGTAAGCGACACCAATGCCTATGATTATGCCCGCCAAAACATCGGTGGGATAGTGCACAGCTAGATATGTTCTTGAAATCGCCACGAGGATTGCCATAATAAAACAAAGGGCGGCGATTTTTGGAAAATAAAGAGAAAAGGTGGTAGCGACGGTAAAGGCAGCCGTCGTGTGCCCCGATGGAAAGGAATAATCCGTTAAGTCGATGCCGTAAGTGTTGAGATTCTTCATGACCCAATAAGGTCTGCTGCGGCTGATGACGCGTTTTAAGAGCTGAGCCACGAGGGTGCTGAGCACCAGGGCCAGGACCATTTCGTAAGCGGCATCGCCGATCCAACGTTTTCCAAATATCAACATGACAACAGATAAGGCTACAAGAAACCGCGGCCCCGCAATATTGGTATAATAAAAGAAAAATACATCGCAATAGGGATTCTTCAGTTTCCTGTTGATACCATCCATCAAATAATCATCAAAAGCTTTAAATGGATTTTTCATCTTCACCATCCTGTACATACCTACTCCCATCATTATATACTATGTATTTCCTATTGAAAAGGATATTTCAAAGAAGAAATCTTATACTCACCCGGAGGTGACTATGCAACTTACGGATGAACAAATTCGCGCCATGGCCCACGACGAGGGACCGGCACTGGTCTTGGCCGTGCCGGGAAGTGGTAAAACCACCATGCTCCTTTCCCGCACGAAGCGCCTCATCGACAAGGGCGTGGACAAAAACAGAATACTCACTATAACCTTTTCCAAATCTTCGGCGAGGGATCTTTCCGTGCGCTACGACAATCTCTTCGGCCATGGTGACCGACCGCCCTTTTCCACAATTCACAGTTTCTGCTACTCGGTAATAAAAAATTATGAAAGAAGGAGCGGCAAGGTCTATACTCTCATCGAAACCGATCGCCATATTAACAAGTGGCGCATCTTAAACGATCTTTGGAAAGAATATTTGAAGCGCAGCCCCAACGACGATCAGATCGAAACCTTAATCGGCGAAATCAGTTATGTCAAAAACAAAATGATCGATCCCGCCCGCTACAACCGGGAGGCAAAGACACCTTTATTTTTTAAATTTTATGCGGGGTATGAAGATATTAAGAGAGAAAATCATTGGATCGATTTCGACGATATGATCACCCTTTGTCTCGATATTTTTAAAAACGACCCCGCCCTTTTAAGGAGCATCCAAAAGACATACGATTACGTCCAGGTGGACGAAGGGCAGGATACTTCCAAAGGTCAGCTTCAAATTATCGACGGCGTCATTCGCCCCCACGGCAATCTCTTCATCGTCGCCGACGACGACCAGTCGATTTACGGCTTTCGCGGAGCGGACTTTAAAGAGCTTATGGCCCTTCCCCGTCGCTACCCGAATCTCAAGACCTATTACCTCTCCAGAAACTTCAGATCCGCTGAAAATATCGTCGCCATGAGCAGCCGCTTTATCGCAAAAAATAAAGATCGCTACGAAAAGACGCCGGTGGCCGTCCACCCGAAGGGCCCGGAGATCCGCGCATTGACACTGAATAATTTAGATAAGGAATACCGCTTTATCCTATCGGAAATTCGTGATAAGGACTTGGGTGACGTGGCGATTTTATACCGCAATCACGTCTCCGCCATCGGCCTCGTGGAGTGTTTGGAACGGGAAGGCGTGTCCTTTTCCGCAAGACGAGGCGGCCTGAAGTTTTTTAATCACTGGGTCATGAAGGATTTAATGACGATTTACACCTTCGCTCAGGATCCCTCGGATCTGGAAACTTTCTCTACCTTTTACTACAAGATTCGCGGCTATATCTCCAAAAAAATGATCACCGATCTTTCTAAAAAAGGCGTTCGCCTCTCCGTCTTCGATTCTCTCTTGGAAATGGATCTTCCCGATTATATGAGAAGGGACTTGAAGGCGCTCACGCGGGATTTCCATTATTTAAAAAGTTTGCCTCCAAGAGAGGGCTTTCGCTTTATTCAAAAAGATTTGGAATACGAAGAGTATATTGAAAACCACGCCGCCACCTTCGGTTCTTCGAAGACCACCTCTATGCGGATTCTCTACTACGCGAAATACATTGCGGGAAAGAGTAAGACCTATGCGGAGTTTATGGGCCGGCTTAAAACCGTGGATCGCCTGCTTCAGGGCGGCGCACCGGGAGAAAAAGGGCTCGTCCTCTCCACGCTCCACGGCGCCAAAGGACTCGAGTTCGACACGGTCTTCCTCATCGACTTAAATGACGACGCCATACCGGCGGAACCCTCCGGAAATCTCACTGCAGAAGAAGCGAGGGAGGCTCTGGAGGAAGAGCGTAGGCTCTTTTACGTGGGCATGACGCGAGCGAAGGAAAGACTTTATTTTCTCCGCACGAAATCTGTCGATCGAGAGAATCTCTCCCCTTCCGTCTTCTTTACCTGGGCACAGGAAGATATTGTGGCCCATCGTAAGTAGTTTTTTTAGAGGAAATCTGTGCCGTAATGACCCCTTAATTTTATACACAAAGACCCTCGATGATAAGAAAATATACCTTATCGTCAAGGGTCTTTTGTTTTGATAAAATTAATCGTTTTGACTGTGAAATTTCGTCATTTGGTAAAGCTCGTCCCAAAGGACGTCTATATTTTCCTTCGTAACGGCACTGTAGGGGAAGATAAGCTCCTTATACTCCACATTCAGAGCCTTCCGAATGACGGAGACCGCCTTTTGCCTTTGGTTCTTCGAAAGCTTGTCCGCCTTTGTGGCTACCACCATGCCGGCATAGCCCGATTCCACGATCCAGCGATACATTTCCTTGTCCTGAGCAGAAGGTTCATGGCGAATATCTACAAGAAGAATCAGCTCCGCCAGATTGTCCCGATAAGCGAGGTAATCGTTAATGGTCTTCGCCCAGGCGTCCTGATCTTTTTTCGACGCCACGGCGTAACCGTAGCCGGGAAGGTCCACAAGCCGCAAAATATCGTTGATGCGGTAGAAATTAATGGTGCGCGTTTTTCCCGGCTTCCCGCTTGTCCGGGCCAAATTCTTCCTCCCGAGCATGGCGTTAATAAAGCTGCTCTTCCCTACATTGGAGCGTCCGCAGAAGGCAAACTCCGGCACGTCCGCCGGCGGGTATTGCTCCTGCTTTACCGCCACCTTTTCCAGTTCGCAGCTTTTAATTTTCATCGTCATCTACGATCGCCTCTTTCAACACTTCGTCCATAGTCTCCACGCCGACGATGGTCAGCTTTCTAATCGAGGGTGAATCCATTTCCTTAATATCCCGCATATTGGCTTTCGGCACTAAAACCTTCGTAACACCTGCCCGTTGAGCGGCGAGAAGTTTTTCCTTCAGACCGCCGATGGGAAGCACACGACCTCTCAGAGTCACCTCGCCGGTCATGGCGATGTGGCGATCCACGGATTTTTCCGTCATGGCGGAGTAAAGGGCCGTGGTCATGGCCGTACCGGCGGAGGGACCGTCCTTCGGCGTAGCGCCGTCGGGCACGTGAATGTGAATATCGTGCTTCGTCTTAAACGATTCGTCGAGGCCGAGCTCATCGGCCTTGCTCCAGAGATAAGTGAGGGCCGCCTGAGCAGATTCCTTCATCACATCCCCCAGCTGTCCTGTAAGCTGAAGCTTGCCGCTTCCCGGCACCACATTGACCTCAATGTCTAAGATCACGCCGCCAACGGAAGTCCAGGCCAGGCCGTTCACGTAGCCGACGAGATTCTTCTCCTCGATCCGTTGAGCGAAGGTCTTCTCCTCGCCTAAATACTTCCGGAGATTGCGCGCCGTAATTCTCGCGCCCTTCTTCCCCGTTTCCATACATTCTAAATTCACCTTGCGAATAATCTTTGCAAGGGCTTTATCCAGCATCCGCACGCCGGCTTCCTGGGTGTAGCCTTCGATAATAGAGTCGATGGCACCGTCTGAGAGGCGAATGTCCTCAGGCTCGTAACCCACTTCTTTTAATTGCTTGGGCCACAGATGATTTTTCGCAATTTGCCGCTTCTCCTCCGGCGTATAGCCACCGAGCTGAATAACTTCCATCCGGTCGAGAAGAGGGGCCGGAATGGTCTTCGTCGTATTCGCCGTCGTAATAAAAAACACATTGGAAAGATCGAAGGGCACTTCCATATAGCGATCCGTAAAGGTGTTGTTTTGCGCCGGATCCAATACTTCTAAAAGACCGGAGGCAGGATCCCCACGATAATCATTGCCTACCTTATCAATCTCATCAAGAAGGAAAAGGGGATTGTTTTTCCCTGCCTGCTTCATTAAGCTGATAACTCTCCCCGGCATGGACCCTACATAGGTTCTTCTGTGGCCGCGAATTTCGTTTTCGTCGGTCATGCCCCCGAGACTCATACGCACATAGGGAATGGATAGAGCGTGCGCCACGGAAGCGGCAACACTGGTCTTTCCTACCCCCGGCGGGCCTACCAGACAGAGGATGGGCGAGCGGGCGCTCTTCGATTTATTCCGAAGGGCGATAAATTCCAAAATACGCTCTTTGATGTCCTTGAGCCCGTAGTGCTCGTCATCCAGGACGCCACGAGCCTCTTTAAGATCCGTGGATTCTTCCGCAGAATCACACCAGGGAAGATCTAAAATCCAATCGAGGTAATTGGTCTGGCCGCCGTACTCGGGAGATGCCGCATTCATACGCTCCAGCTTTTCCAGTTCCTTCTCCGCCTTTTCCCGTACTTTATCGGGAAGCTCTTTTTCGTCGAGCTTTTCCCGGTAAAGATCCACATCTTCCATCTCGTCTTCCCCGGAAAGTTCGCTGCGAATAATGCGCATCTGCTCTTTTAAAAAGTACTCCCGTTGGGATTCATTCATACTGGTCTTGACCTTGTCATCGATGGCATTTCCGATGGTGAGAAGTTCATTCTCCTTCACAAGAATACTGTGAAGGCGGGTAAGGCGTTCCTTTAAATCAAAGGCGTCCAGAATTTCCTGAGCATCTTCAACTTTCATATTCACATAGCCCGCCACCGTATCGGCAAAGACGCCGGGATCCCGATCGTCGATTACCGAATCTAAAAGTCCGGGATACACCTTATTGTTTTTTTCCATGTATTCGCCGAGATCGTCTCGGGTCATGCGGAAAAGAGCCTCGATTTCGTTGTCTACCGCAGACTCTTCATCGTCTTCATAGGGCTCTATCCTTACTTCCGTAAGCTTGTCTCCCGCTTCCACTTCCGTAATGACACCGCGGGCTATGCCCTTGACGAGGACGCGAACGATGCCCCCGGGAAGTCTTAAGATTTGATTGATTTTACAAATGGTTCCCGTGTCGTAATAATCCCCCACATCCGGATCCTCAATATTGGGATCCCGCTGGGTCACCACGAACAAATAACCGTCCGTATCGTCGGCATATTCGATGGCAGCCACGGAGCGTTTTCTCGCCGCGTCGAAATGAGTTACCACATGGGGTAAAATGACCATATCCCTCAACGCTAGAAGGGGATAAAGTCCATTGGCGCTTAGTCTTGTCATAATATCTCCTTAAACAAAAAGGCTCACCGCGGTGAGCCTTTCTCTATTGATCGGACGATGCTTCTTTATCAGGCTCCTTACGCTCCATAATAGGAGCTTCTTCGCCTTCGACGCTTTTCTTCGTCACAATGACCCGGTCCACGTCGTCCATCGAGGGGATGTCGAACATAGTGTCCACCATAATCTCTTCGATGGTGCCGCGAAGGCCGCGGGCGCCCGATTTTTTCTTAATGGCCTTTTCTGCAATGGCTTCCAGTGCGTCGTCTTCGAAGACGAGTTCCACATCGTCCATGGCGAAAAGTGCCTCATATTGCTTGACCAACGCATTTTTAGGTTCAGTGAGAATATGAACCAATGCATCTTTGTCTAATTCTTCAAGGGTAACGGTAACGGGAAGGCGACCGATAAATTCCGGAATCAGACCGTATTTTAAAAGGTCTTCCCCTTCTAAATATTTTAAAAGGTCTTCTTCGTCGTCTTTGCTACGCTTGATTTCCGTACCGAAGCCGATCCCTCCTTGTCCCAAGCGGTTTTCGATAATCTTATCTAAGGAATCGAAGGCGCCGCCTAAAATAAAGAGAATATTCGTCGTATCCACTTGGATAAATTCCTGATTGGGATGCTTTCTCCCCCCTTGAGGAGGTACATTGGCTTCCGTACCCTCGATAAGCTTCAAAAGCGCCTGTTGAACGCCTTCGCCGCTGACATCGCGGGTAATGGACACATTTTCGGATTTACGGGCGATCTTGTCGATCTCATCGACGTAGATAATGCCGCGCTCGGCAGCTTCCACATCGTAATCCGCCGCCTGAATCAGCTTCAAGATGATGTTTTCCACGTCTTCACCTACATAGCCCGCTTCCGTTAGAGAAGTGGCATCGGCGATGGCGAAGGGCACATCGAGAATGCGGGCCATGGTTTGAGCGAGAAGAGTTTTCCCGCTACCTGTAGGACCCACCATTAAAATATTACTTTTTTGTATTTCTATATCATTATTCGTCGAGCTTGCGTTTTTTTCCTGTGCGCGAATTCGCTTATAGTGATTGTAAACCGCCACAGCCAGGGCGCGTTTCGCACTTTCCTGGCGAATGACGTAATCATCTAACGTCGCCTTAATTTCAGCCGGCGTCGGCAGCTTGCCGAGTTCTTTGGAAGCCGTTTCTCCGACCGCTTCCTGGCCTAAAATATTCTCGCACAAATGGATGCATTCGTCACAAATATACACATCGGGCCCGGCAATGAGCCGTTCCACTTGGTCTTGCGATTTACCGCAAAAGGAACAACGCAAATCTTTGGAATTATTTGGCATGAACGCTCCTAACTATTGACGCTTTTCGATAACATCGTCGATAATGCCGTATTCTTTACCCTCTTCAGCGGACATAAAGAAATCTCTGTCCGTGTCGCGTTCGACTTTCTCGAGAGGTTGACCGGTTCTTTCGGCGATGATCTTATTTAATTGATCCCGTGTCTTTAAGATTTTTTCTGCATGAATTTGAATATCCGCCGCTTGCCCTTGGGCGCCGCCTAAGGGTTGGTGGATCATAATATCCGCATTGGGCAGAGCGTAACGCTTACCTTTTTCACCGGCCAGGAGCAAAAATGCACCCATCGAAGCCGCAAGGCCCACGCAGATCGTGGAAACATGGGGCTTAATATATTGCATGGTATCGTAAATCGCAAAACCTGCGCTTACGGAACCGCCGGGAGAATTAATATAGATTTGAATATCCTTGTCCGGATCTTCCGATTCCAGGAATAATAACTGTGCAACGACGAGATCTGCGATTTGATCGTTAATTTCTCCGGTTAAGAAGATAATGCGATCTTTTAAAAGTCTTGAATAAATGTCGTAACTGCGTTCGCCGCGATTGGTCTGTTCGACGACCATGGGTACTAATGCCATAGTGTGCCTCCTTTTGCGAGGCTCTTCACAGCCTCTTATTTGTCTTCTTTATCTTCAGCCGCTTCCACTTCTTTTGCGTTTTCAACGAGGAAGTCTACAGCTTTTTTACGTTCTAGATCCGTCTTTAAGGCGTCGGAATTGCCTTCGATCATGGTCTTAACCATTTCTTCTTGTTTGTCTTCGTCGCCTTTAAAGTAAAGAGCAGCCGTTTCGCGAGCGTAATCTTCGATTTCTTTTTCGCTCACTTCGAATGTTTCCGCTTCGATAACCGCTTCTAAAGCGAGTTGTTTACGCACTTCCGCTTCCGCATCGCCGCGCATAGACTCTTTAAAGTCGTCTAAGGTTTGGCCGAGCATGCCCAGGTATTGTTCCAATTGAATACCTTGGCTGCGCATATTGTTATCCATGTTGCGAACTTGTTCGTTAATGGCATTGTTGACCATGACTTCAGGAACGTCCGCTTCCATATTGTTCGCTACCTTTTCAAGGACGCGGTTGATGCGTAGGTTTTCCGCATTGGCTTCCACTTCCGCAGTTTTCTTTTCGCGGATGTCGGCCTTGTATTCATCAACCGTGTCAAATTCCGAAATGTCTTTGATGAATTCATCGTCCACTTCGGGAAGCTCTTCTTTGGCGATGGAGTTAAGAGTAATGTGGAATACGGCGTCTTTGCCTTTTAAGTCTTCGTTGAAGTAATCTTCCGGGAACGTAACGTCGATATCGAATTCGTCACCGACTTCGTGGCCTACAACGCCTTCTTCGAAACCGGGAATAAAGCTGCCGCTACCCAGTTCGAGTTCTTGGTTTTCGGCGCTTCCCCCTTCGAAAGCTACGCCGTCTACTTCACCCTTGAAGTCGATGTTGACCTTGTCGCCTTCTTCCGCTGCGCGGTCGTCAATATTGATACGACGTGCGTTTAGATGGCGTTGCTTGTCGATTTCATTGTCGATTAACTCGTCGTCCACTTCAGTGGGGACGGCTTCGATTTCCACGCCTTTATATTCACCGAGTTTAACCTCCGGCTTCACTTCAACGTCGATGCTTACCGTAATGTCTTTTTTGCGGTCGAAGTTTTCGTCGTCAATTTCCACATTCGGTTGATCGATTACATCGAGCTTCAATTCGTCGATGGC
>QWCK01004353.1_pt1 | contig 14044 bp, 15 predicted proteins | sample 1972571 | NCBI WGS metagenome assembly QWCK01 (sample SAMN09866710, study PRJNA288562) | Human gut metagenome isolate term2_stool, whole genome shotgun sequencing... | isolation source: gut | host: Homo sapiens | place: USA: California
AAATCTCTTAGAGATCTGTGAACCTTGGCCAAAATTTTACCCGATTCAATCATCTTTTGTATTTCTTCATCTGTCTTTATAATAATCATATTTCACCTTGTCCTTTAATTATGAATAAATTATAGCACAAAAATATGCTACAATTTCAACAGGTGATTATTTGAGAACATTTCTGTCCTTTGATGAATATTTTAAAAATAAATCTGGCGAAAAAGTTGCAAAACTTTCTTTAGACGGAGGCTTTACATGTCCCAACAGAGACGGCACTCTGTCCTACGAGGGATGTATATTTTGCAGTGAAAGAGGCGCCGGAGACTTTGCCTGTGAGCCTGAAGTAGATCTAAAAACACAAATTGAAATTCAAAAAGAAGTTGTGAGACGGAAGTGGAAGGCAAAAAAATTTATTGCCTACTTTCAAAACTTTACCTCAACATACTGCGACCCGAACAAACTCTATGCAATGTGTGAAGAGGTGTTAAAGGACGAGTCCATAGTGGGCATTTCTCTATCCGCAAGAGCCGACACACTTTCAGATGAAATGCTTAATGTCCTTGAAAAAATTTCCGTGCGAACTTTTCTTTGGCTTGAGATGGGAATGCAAAGTGTAAATGAAGAGACGATTAAATTAATTAACAGAGGCTACACTCACAAGGTCTTTGACGAAAAAGTAAGAGAGCTAAAGAAACGCAACATAAAATTTTTAGTCCACATAATTTTCGGACTGCCCTTTGAGACTTGTGAAGATTATATTAAGTCAATTGAATATGTGAATAGAATTCATCCCTTCGGGGTAAAAATACACTCAGTATACATACAGTACGACACGCCTCTCTATCATTACTATTTAAAGCATCCCTTTCACATCATTGAGAGAGACGAGTATGTAAAGATGGTTGCGAAGTCAATTGTAATGTTGAAGGACGACATAGTCATTCACCGAATCACAGGCGACCCGATGAAGTCAAAACTCTTTCTACCCCTTTGGGCGAAGGACAAGTTAAAAGTGATTTCATTAATTGACAGGGAATTAAAAGAAATGAGGACAAAATGATTTTTGAATTTACGGAAAAAGCAAGAAAATATATCGACAAAAAAGGCAAGGATGAATACACGGTAGAAAGATTTAAAGGCAACTGCAGCTGCGGCAAAGGCCTTAACCTTGCAGTGGTTAATCACGGTGCACCCGGCAAGGATCAACATCTTTATGCCAAGCACGAGTTAAACGATCCTAAGGTCACTCTATACATTGACAGGTTCTTAAAGTTTAACAACGACAGATGTATTGTAGACTTGGAAAAGTTTTTGTTGGCTGAAAATTTAACAGTTAAAAATATATTCAATGAACTTTAATTCTATTTTAAAACGGAGTTTAATATGAAATTTGAATTTACTGAAAAAGCAAAAGAGTTTATAGATAAAAAGAGCATTAAAGAATTTACAATTGCAAGATATGCCACACACTGTTGCTGTGCAAAAGGCATACCCATGGCAGTTGTCAATTCAGGCGTGCCGACAGCACAAAAATTTCTCTACAAGGTACATGAAGTAAGTGAGCCTAAGCTCACACTATATGTGGACAGATACTTGGACTTTGTAGATAACAAATGTATTGTGGACTTGGAAAAATATTTAATGGCTGAAAACTTGGCGATAAAAAATTTAACACCTGTAATATAACTAACGAGCACAAAAATAACCCCTCTCCATATCATGGAAGGGGTTTTTACTATGTACATGTGCTTTACCTATTTATAATTTTCCTCATAGTCACTCTCTATGGCATATAGACCTTGCCCCATAAAGATGGGAAAATATTTCGGGCCGATTACACAGCCGTATGTGTTCTCATTAATGTCTTTAAAATATATTAAGTAATCTCCGTGAGGGCGTGAATACTCAACGCCTGTACACTTTAATTTCATTTCAGGGAAGTGATTTCTCCCATAGTTTGTGCCGGCAGCCTTAGCTATCTGTTTCGGAATAATACCTGTGAACCACAATAGTCCTATTATTAAAATTAAAATTATTAATTTCTTATGTTTCATTAAGCCACGCCCTTTCGATTTTATTTATTCGTAAAATGCAAAATTTATTTTTGTGCAGTCTTTTAAATTATATTCCGAGGCATGAATTAGTTCGCCGTCAATATTTCCCCACACCTTTTCATTTAATTTAAGCTTTGCCTTAACTACAGGATATATGTGGACTACACTTTCCTTAATGTGAGTGCCCTTTCTGTAATTGCTTATAAGGGTTAAAAATTTAAACAACGGCAAGGGCTCGATTAAAACTATTTCAAATATGCCGTCATCTATTTCGCTATGAGGTGAGGGTTGGTAGCCGGATCCATAAAACCTGCCGTTACATATGGCGGTAATCAGGTAGTCCCCTTCGCCCTTTATCACTTCTCCCGTCGCTTTTTCCATTTCATATTCAATGTGTTGAGGATGTAAGGATGTAAGAGCTTTTATCACGCCTAAAATAAATGCGTTTTTGCCTAAGGACTTATATTTTTCCAAATAGTCGTAGGTGTTTTTTAAAACTATTGTGTCAAAGCCCAAGGAGCAAATATTGATACAGTACTTGTCGTTAATCTTCATAAGGTCAATAGGCCTTACAGTCGGGTTTGTAATGTGATTTAAAATCTCTTCCTTGGAATAGTTAAGGACTTTGTAAAAGTCATTTGCCGTGCCCATTGGGATAAGTCCCAAGGTGCATTCAGTACCTGCAACTCCTCTTGCGCCTTCACTGTTGGTGCCGTCGCCTCCCGCCACATAGACAATTCCCTTCTTGCCATACTTATTTGCAAATTCTCGCACAACTTCCTCAACCTGGTTCGCCCTTGTTATGGTAAAAACTTCTAAATTGGAAGCCATGCCTTCCGATTCAAATTGTAATTTAATTTCATCTATAAATTTTTGGTCAAAGGTCCCCGCCTTTGTACTTAAAATAATTAAATACTTTTCAAACTTCATTAAATACTATTCCTTTATTCTGTATGTCTTGCCGAAGATAGGATTCTCTTCAACTGTGACATAACCTTCTTCCGCCAAAGATTTTAATTTTGATTCAATTTCTTCCGGAGTAAAAATTTTATCTCCCTCGGAAATTTTTTGCGCCACAATTATTCCGTGCGTCTCCGGATTATATGGCAAGTGTTCTTTGATTAAATTAAAAAATTCTTCATTTGTCGCGCTGAAATTTTGTTTCAACTCGTCAAAGGGATTGTCCTTGTGCTGGCTCTTTGTACTTGCGGCACGTATTCTCACAAAACTTGTCCTGCCAAGTTGTGATGAAGATATAAACACATCCCCCGAGGCAAGATATGGAAGTCTCTTCGCTTCGTCTGATGAAATGTCCGTTTCTTCTCTTATTGTATCTATGTCCGAAGCTCTTACAGTTCTGAAAATAAATTTCGTGTTAAGCTGTGCCGTTACAGTTTCGTTTAAAAGTGTGGGCCTTTGTGTTGCCAAAACTAAAAATACTCCATACTTTCTGCCTTCCTGTGAAATTTCTTTTATAATTCTCCCTGAAGGCGATTCAAAACCTTTGGGAGCAAAGTTGTGTGCTTCGTCCGTCACTATAATAAATGGCGGAAAGAACTCCGACTTCTCCCCTCTAAATTGTGAGTCTTTATACTCACGTCTTTCCTTGTATAGAGTTGTAAGAAGGTATGTGGTAAATACTTGAATGGTGCGAAGGGATCCTTGAATTACGACAGTCCTTCCCTGTTTCAATTCCTCAACCAATGCTTCAATGGAGTTGTTAAAAACTCCTTCTCTTCTAAGAGCGTTAAATCTCCACATAACCCCCTTGACTGAATTTATATTAACGCTTTTGCCGTAGCGTGTGAATACTGAAAGCCTTCTCTTCCACGTCTCTTTCTCTTCATAGTCACCTGAAGCTTCAATTTTTGCTGCGATTCTATCTTCTGATCCCAATGCGAGGCCTTCAATTAAATCTTCCAAAATCTCATTAAGCTTTATCTCTGTAAGTCCTCTTTTAAAAAGCATGTCCACAACATTTTCCATGCTCTCCGTTATCGGTGCAATGGCGCCTAACAAAACTTTAAAGTCGTAGGAGTTAATTGTTTTAAATTCTATCCCCACATTGTCGCCGATTTGCATTACTTTAAATTTATTTTCAAAGCTCTTTCCCACTTCACTTTCCTGTGAAAAATCCATTTCATAGTGAGGGTCAAGGACAACTGTGGGAAGATTTTTGTCCATAATTTCTTCCAAGAGCACACGAAGGCCGAAGCTCTTTCCCGATCCGCTGCCGCCGAATACTCCAATGTGGGGGTACTCGTGTAAGGAGCGATAGTCAAGTACATAGGGCAGGTCCTTTTGGTCTAAAATTTTTTCGTCAAATATTTTAACCAGGTCCTTGTACTCCGGCTCAGCATCTCTATACATGTCGTCGGTATTTTTTATAACCCCAAGTACAAGTCCGTCCTTCGGCGCCGTCTTTAACAAAATATTTTTGACTTCAGAAAACTTGGGCACACGCACGTCGCTTCCCGTTAAGACGGGATACATTGATTCTTTAAAAAATCTGATGCGAGCAATGTAAATCGTGTCTTCATCTACATTAAATCCCAAGTGGGACAAAGATTTCAACACGTCGTCATCTACAAAGTCTCCGCCCAAGTCCAATGGTAGGTACCTGTTATAGGTCTTGGCTTCCACCACTTCCCCTAAAATGTCGCCGTGGACCTTGTCTTCAATTATTAAAAATTCATTTATTCTGAAATTTCTCTCTCTGCTGCCTACAAAGACCTCTTGAGGAGTTGTTATTCCTAAAACTTTCATACTCTCTTATCCCTTTCTGAAATGAAAAATCTCTCATACACATCTCTGTCCAAATTTTCTTCCAACAAAGTCTTCATTAAAGTGTCCGTGACCTTCGCCTCCCGATCCACCATGTCCAATATAAAGGGCACTCCTCTTGATGCCTTGGGCACCAATGTGTAGACCAAGTTGCAAATCAAAGGCAGATATTTTTTCTGCTCATTTAAAATATCCACGCCGATTACGTTGACTGACTTGGCGGGTCTTAAAAAAGCTGAAGACAGTCCTTCCAAAAACTTATTTGAATGTGTTTCCTTTATAAATAAAACGTCCTTGTAATTTAATTTGCCGTACAAAATTTCTCTGTCAAAGACCAGGGAGTCCATGCCAAGGACATCGGGAATAATCCGCGTCTTAATGTCTTTAATCACACCGCAAAGGATGACATTTTTTTCTATTGCCAAACTCCTTAACTCTTTCCACGACTCACCCGCATCAATTTTGTACCTGATAAGTCCTCCGTCCATTAAAAGGACCTTGGGTTTAAGCTCATTAATCGCTTTAATGCCCGTCTCAACTTCAATCTTTGCAAGGCGCTTCGTGCTTTCAGCTTCGTCCTCTCCCTTGCCTTCCAGTACGGGAGAAAACACATCAGCCATCTCCACTCTCTCGCCCCCTGAAAAAATTCCCACGGCGCGAAATATTTGAACATAGTGAGGATAGGCTCCCCCCTGTCTGTTGGTGCTGCCATCTATGGCACAAACGGCGCCTATGTTTTTTAATTCCTTTTCACTGAGGCCGGTTAAGGTGTCAAAGTCGCAGGCTTCCGAAAGAGCTCTTTGAAAGTCCTCATCATCCATTTGAAAAATTGAATCGTATTTATTTCTTATTTTTTGATTTAAATCGGAAATTTTTTCTGTCAGTTCGTTAATCATTCCATCTCCAAAGATTTTTGATAGAGTTCGTTTTTTGAAATACCGTACTCCTTGGCAATTTCTTTAACGGCCTTCGACTTGCTCATGCCTTCAGCAATTTTGTCCGCCAAAAGTTGTTCCAAATCATACTCTATCTCATCACTGTTACCTTCAATTACAATTACAAATTCCCCTTTTAAAGTTAAAAAGCCTTCTGCCGAACCTTCTTTTAAGTCCGTATGTATGTACTCCTCAAAGTGTTTGGTAAGCTCCCTTGCTATAAAAATTTTTCTGTTGCCGAATATTTCCAAGGCATCTTCCAAAAATTCCGTAATTCTGTGAGGTGCCTCGTAAAAAATAAGAGTGTCCTTAATGTCTTTAAGCTCTTCCAATTCCTTTTTTCTCTTGCCGGACTTTTGATCTAAAAATCCCGCGAACAAAAATCTGTCGTTATTAAATCCGCTTGCAACTAATGCCACGGTAAAGGCACTTGCTCCTGGAAGAACTGTATAGGGAATTTCATTTTCTATTAAAAGATTGATAAGCTCATAGCCCGGGTCGGATATCCCCGGCATACCCGCATCACTTACAACGGCTATATTCATATCTCTTTTGTTTAAAATATCTTCCGCCGCTTTTTTTTCATTAAACTTGTGATAAGTGTAGACAGGTTTTTTTATATTTAAATGATTTAAAAGTTTTAACGTGACCCTTGTATCCTCGGCATATACTTCATCGCATTCACGTAAGATCTCTTCCGTCCTTACTGTAATGTCTTTTAAGTTGCCGATAGGTGTTGGGCAAAAATATATCATATGAATTCCTCGTTGTTTCTAATAGTGTGGTAGTCCTTGGAATGCTCGCCGCCTTCGTAGATATAAATATCTCTGATAGGCTCCGAACCTTTTTTCGATCCCTTGACAGCCTCTACAAGTACCACCCTCGCCTTTGAATACATGTCCTTCTTTACAAAAGCAAACCTCTTTACGTACAAGTTTTCATTTTGAAAAATTGTAAAAATTTCCGCCGTGCGTGTCGCAGGTCCTACAAGATATACTCTGCCCTTGTCCTTTAATAAAAATTTTGAAACACTTATAAATTCTTCCAAGGATGTTAAGGCGTGTCTTGATGTAGACTTTGAAGCATTTAAATTTTTTAAATAGCTGTCATAGTATGGCGGGTTAATTAAAATTGTATCAAATGTGTTGGTGGAATACATGTCTCTTAAATTTACAATGTTTTCGTTTAAGACTTCCACCTTGTAGTCCAATTTATTTTCTTTCACGCTCTCCTTTAAGAGTTCGCACACGGCACTTTGTATTTCTACGGCAAAAACTTTTTTAACCAAAGAGTTTGCCGCTATGCGCAAAGTTATTATACCCGTGCCCGCTCCCAAGTCGGCGCAGATACCTCTCGGCCTTGCAAAACTTGTAAGGCATAGAGAGTCAAGTGAATAGGAAAAATCATTTTCGTTTTGATAAATTATAAAGTCCGTACCCGGTACAGTATCTCTTCTCATATAATCACCTACTTAATTATATTAAATATTGGGGATTAAATAAAGAAAGCTCGGTTAAACCGAGCATTAATTGTATTTTAATTGTAGATAAAGAAGAAAGCCAAGTCCACATCCTCTGCACCTCTATTATAACCTGTGGAGTAATAGTAGACGTTCTTTAATATCACTGCGTATTTAAAATCACCCTTCGTGCCTTTAATCTCAAGGTCCTTGGGAGAGATCTTCGTGTTTGCATCTTGAAAGGCTTTGATGCGATTTTTAAGTTGTCCCAAATCTATCTCGCCTAAAACTTCATCCGGGTTTGAAAGCTTGACGAATTTAAGGGCGTTGTCTTTTATAAAAAACTTAAAGTCCTCAGCCACATACTCATCGTTGTAGGTTCCCATGTTGACGAAGATGCCGTTTTTATAACCTTCAATGTCTATAGCACCTTGTGCCGAGGACGAGTCGTAGGTCACGTAGTCTTTTTCCTCTACAGTGGCATACTCATCTGAAAATCCTAAAACTTTTTCCGTATTTTCAAAATTAAAATCAGCTGGAATAAACTTCACGCTTTGCAACTTGTCTCTTTCTTTTAAGTATCTTAAGGATGTCAATATAACTTCCCTGTCTTCGGGAGAAATATTTTCATTTGGCATCAAGTTGCCGTCCTTTAACATTTCATTTTTAACCAGAGTTTTTTCAAGTCTCTTTGTCTGTGAATCTAAGGCAATATTTTCGCAAGACAATGGCCCCACAGTGCCTACCAATATGAAAAATGAAAGCATAATAGGTATTGCTATGTTGGAAAGGCCTTTATAAATAATGAAATAAATGTTTGACATTAATATAAAGACACCAAGGAGCATGACAAGGTATCTGTTTTCAGTAAAACCGTACTGAGAAATTCTCATGCCTAATGAGTAAAACATCATTCCCAAAATCGGTATGATGAAGTATGGGAAAAACTTTAAAAACTTTTTAAGAAGAGTCGAGTCTTCAATGTATGATATGAAAAATGTAAAGGCCGTAGCCAAAAGTCCATACCACACAACCAAATTGGTAATAATATTCTTGGGTATTGCGCCCTGTACCAAAATTTTTCCGAAATATATATAGAGTATTACCATGTAAATGACAAACACAGGAAGCAATATATATTCAAATAAAATTCTGATTACCTTGGGAATTTCATAGTCGTTTAAAGATTTGTTAATACTTGGAAAGCCCGAAAGAAAAATTCCGATTGCAAAGGGCACGAAAATTATTGCCGCCGCTTTTGCATAGTCGGTTTCCCTTATACCTACTCCGAGTAAGTTCTTAATTGCAAATAAAATTGCAGACACGCCTAAGAATAGAATGATTGAATAGACGCACGCTATACAAAATGAATAGAATATTGACACTACATAGGGCACATAGTCCTTGTGATAGGAAATTTTGCCTATGTAAAAGCATCCTGTCATAAATAGAAATAAGAGTCCGAAGTATTGATAGTAAACATAGTCCGGTATCTTAGGCACAATTAACTTATAGACTCCGAATATTATTGGAAGTGAGACAATATATGCCAGGACGGATATTTTAAAGTTGCGTGTCCTATACTCTTCATAACTTACGTTAAATGTAAGTGCTTCCGATAGTAATTTCAAAAACACGGTAATGGCCACTATAAAAATAAAAAGCAATGCCCAGCCCATGTAGTTCTTTTCTACATTGCCGGTCTTTGATATTTCCATTATTAAAGCTACAGCTGCACAGACAGCAGCCGTCATTGAAAGAGGAAATCTCTTGGTAGACGTTAATAGTCCTGAAATTCTCTCTTTAATTTTTGTAATATAGCTCATAACTACCTCCGAATTTAATATATAATGTATGGAGCTATTTCACAATAGGTATTGCGAAACTGTATTTTTATTGTAACCAATTACAAGAAGTGTAAAAGTTTTAGTAGCAAATTTCTTGCAAATATAAACCGCAGGCAGGGGCTGTCGGTCCTGCATACCTTCTGTTTTTCTTTGCCAAAATATATTTAAGCTCGCTTACAGGCCTTCCTTCGTCTACAAGTTTCACGCAAGTGCCTACCATAATCCTGATCATATTTTTTAAAAAACTTTTGCCGTAGAAATCTATAACTATAATGTCTCCCGACCTTTTTACCGTGACCTTATCAAGTCTTCTTATTGTATCTTTGACCACCGCATCTCTTCCCATAAAGGTACGAAAGTCCCTCTCTCCTGTTAAGACTTGAAACATTTCTTCCAACTTCTTTTCGTTAAGCTTAAAGGGATAGAAGAATGCCCTGTCTTCGTAAAGTGCGTTTCTGTATCTGCCGTTGTAAATTATGTATCTGTAGTGTTTGGACTTTGCAAAATATCTGGAGTGAAAGTCCTTGCTCACATACTTAGATGCCACAACGGAGACGTCACTTGGCAAGTGGTAGTTAATGACTCTCGGCAAGTTGCCTATGTCGATAGTAGTATCTGAATAGAAATTTACCACCTGTCCCTGTGCGTGAACGCCGGTGTCGGTTCTGCCCCCATAATAAAGTTTTACCGGGTGTAAAACTGTCTCTTCAATACCCTTTTGAAGGGTCGACTCCACAGTTCGCATACCCGGTTGTTTTTGAAATCCGCTGAAGTTTGTGCCTATATATGATACTTTAAGGCAAATATTTTTCAAAAAATATACCTCCAAGCAATTATAATTCCGAAGAAAATTAAATTTCCCGTAAACAAAACTACGTCTTCCTTGTCAAGCTTAAGTTCTTTAAGCTTCGTGCGACCTTCGCCGCCTCTATAGCATCTTGCTTCCATAGCTGTCGCAAGTTCCGTCGCCCTTTGAATGCCGTTTAAAAATAAAGGCACAAGTAAAGGCACCAAGTTTCTCGCACGTCTTAAAATATTTCCCGACTCGAAGTCTGCCCCTCTTGCCATTTGCGCCTTGGTAATCTTGTCCGTCTCTTCAATTAAAGTGGGGATAAATCTAAGGGCAATTGTCATCATAATTGCAAGCTCGTGAGCCGGCAGTCCTATTTTTTTAAGAGGGCTTAAAAGTTTTTCAAGGCCGTCTGTCAGTTCAATAGGTGATGTTGTAAGGGTAAGCAGTGATGTACCTATTACCAATAGCACCAACCTTATTGCCATAAACGTTGCCTGATAAAGACCTTCATAAGTCATAGTAAGCTTCCAAACGGAAAAAATTTCCCTGCCCCCTGTGAAGAATACATTTATTAAAAATGTAATGAGAATGATCCATCGCAATGGCTTCAGTCCCTTGAGTATCATCTTGGGAGGAATGCCTGAAACTTTTACTATTAAACCTAAGTAAAGCACCACAAATATATAGGGCACAAAGGAAGTGATGAAAAATAACGAAATGATAAAAATTAACATTACAATTATTTTCAGTCTCGGGTCAAATCTGTGTATGCTGCTGCTTCCGGGAAAGTACTGTCCAATTGTTATATCTTTAAGCATTTTCTCTCTCCCTTAAATATTCTTTTATATTTACAAAAGCCTCATCAACTGTAATTGCATCTACATTTACGTTGAGACCTTTGTCCTTTAATTGGTTTAAAAGACTTCTAATTTGAGGCACGGCAAGACCATAGGACTTAAGTTCTTCTTCCTTGGAAAATAATTCTCGCGGCGAACCGTCCATTACAACTCTTCCTGCACTCATTACAACCATACGTGAAGTGTATTTTGCCACGTCTTCCATGTTGTGTGAAACCAAGACAATTGTAATTTCTCTTTCCTTGTATATATTTACAATTTCATCCAAAATTAAAATTTCAGGCTCCAGTGCAAGGACTCCCGCAATTGCCACACGTCTCTTTTGGCCCCCTGACAGTTCAAAGGGCGAAGAGTCTTTATATTCTTCATAGGAAAGGCCTACGCTTCTCATGGCATCCTTAACCCGCAGTTCAATTTCGTCATTTGTAAGTCCCAAGTTCATCGGCCCGAAGGCAATGTCTTTTTCCACGGTTTCTTCAAAGAGTTGGTGCTCCGGATATTGAAATACAAGTCCAACCTTTTGTCTCACTTCGACTAAGTTCATCCGTGCTCCCGAAATAGACTTTCCCTGTACATAGACTTCACCTGAAGTGGGCTTTAAAAGCCCGTTTAAATGTTGAATAAATGTGCTCTTGCCGCTGCCTGTATGGCCGACAAGCCCAATAAATTCGCCTTTTTCAATTTTTAAATTTATATTGTCAATTGCCACTTTTTCAAAGGGTGTTCCCTGTGAATAAATGTGGGAAAGGTTTTTAACTTCTAACACTGACATATTTTTTCCACCATCTCATCTACATTTAAAATTTTGGGAGAAAAATCATATCCCTGTTTAAATAATTTATATGCAAGTTCCGTAACTTGAGGCACATCAAGGCCAAGCTCACGCATCTTATCGACCTTTGAAAATACTTCGGACGGCTCGTTATCAAAGAACACTTCTCCGTCATTCATAACAACAACTCTGTCTGCAAGGACAGCTTCATTCATAAAGTGTGTAATTAAAACTATGGTCTTTTTTTCTTCTTTGTTAAGTTTAAGAACCGTTTCTATTACTTCAGATCTGCCTTGGGGGTCTAACATGGCGGTGGGCTCGTCCATAATAATATACTTGGGGCTCATTGCCAAAATTCCCGCAATTGCCACACGTTGCTTTTGTCCACCGGATAAAAGGTGGGGTGCGTGGCGCTTATACTTTTCCATGCCTACAATTTTTAGACATTCATCTACTCTTCTTCTGATCTCTGAAGATTCAATGCCTAAATTTTCAGGACCGAATGCCACATCTTCTTCAACTATTGTCGCCACTATTTGGTTGTCCGGGTTTTGAAATACCATGCCGGCATTTCTCCTAATGTCCCAAATACCTTCTTCATCCTTGGTGTTTATACCGTCAATAATTATGTCACCGGATGTAGGAGTGTAAATGCCGTTAATAAGCTTTGCAAGAGTACTCTTGCCTGAACCGTTGTGACCTAAGATTGCAACAAATTCCCCTTCTTCAATTTTTAAATTAATATCTTTTAAGACTAAGGGCTGTTCCTCTTCGTACTTAAAATTCAAATTCTTAATTTCTATCATAATAACCTCATTACAATCTCATAGTCTATTACAATACCGCATATTAATCAATCTTTTCTAATCAATAGAGCCTTTATCTCTTTTAGCTCTTCCGTCTTTAAAATAAAGAGCATTAAAAAGTAAAGAATTCCCGCTATTAATATTGTGATTAAAAGAGAAAGGTTTGAGCTGAATTTTCCCGTGAGAAAATTAAACGCAAAGTATGTGCCTGCCGCCATTACAATTGAGCCGATTAAAATTTTTCCAAAGTTTATAACAAATTTTTTTGAAAATAAAGCGCCGTAAGTTTTGGAATATGAGTAGGCAAGTTGCAATGCTCCTATCCAAAAAGACAAAGAGGTTGCAAGGGCAAGACCTTTAATTCCCATAATATTTCCTAAAACTATGGACAGTATCCAGTTAATAATTACAACAACTACTGAATTAATAACAGGCATCTTTGTGTTTTGCATTGCGTAGTAAAGTCTTAAGACCATTTCCCTAAATCCTATACCTACAATTGCCGTGGCATAAATGGAAAGGACCGATGCCGTATTTAATACATCTCTTTCAGAAAACGCTCCTCCTTTAAAGAGCAGTTCCACTACAGGCTTTGCAAGGATAAATAGGGCAAAGGATGCAGGCACCATGAGAAGTGCCATAAGTGATAGACCTTCCGACGTCTCTCTTCTAAGTTCTTTATAGTTGGATAGAGACGCATATTTTGAAATCTTAGGATAAATTGCAGTTATAACTGAAGTAACTACAATTCCGGTTACAAAGGACTGAAGCTTGTATGCAAAGTTGAGAGTTGAAACCGCTCCTTGAAACATACCGCTTGCCACTGCCTTAGAAATAATAAAATTTAGTTCAATAACTGAAGTTGCAATTAAAATAGGTCCGACTTTATTTAAAGTATTCTTTACGTTCTCGTCTTTAAAATCAAATTTAATTTTTTCTCTGTACCCTGATTTTCTTATGTAGGGATGGAATATAATAAATTGAAAAGTAAATCCTGCGAATACACCTGCGGCAAGATAATTAATGCCGAGTTTTTTTGCAAGTGCCATGGAAAATATTACGATGACATTCATAACAATTGCATGAATGACCGATACTACAAAGCGTCCCTTCAGTTGAAGGAAGGATTTAAATACTGAATAAACCGCAACAGCTGAAATTGAAAGAAGGCCTGCGCGAGTTATAAAGACCGCCATGTCAAATACTTCACCCTCAAAGCCCGGTGCCATTAATTTTATTAATCCCTTTGTAAATATAATTCCAACTATGGATACAAGGAAAGACAAAACAAATACGTGTCCTGCAAGTTTAGCAGTAAATATATTTGCATTCTCTTCTCCCTTTGTCCTTTCTATTTCATCATAGGCGGGGATAAAGGAACTTACCATGGCGCCTTGAATTACATTTGAAAAAGTCATAGGTATTTGAAACGCGATTAAAAACACGTCGGCAATAAATGTCGTTCCAAAAAAATGGGCAAGTGCTTTTTCTCTTGCCAGTCCGAAAAGTTTTGTCAATACAGTTATAATCATAAGGACAATAGATGTACCTTTCATATTTCACCTCTTAGACATTGTACCTCATATAGATTTTTATGTGAATAAAAATAAACATCCCCCGGCATAGCCGGGGGTTTTTCTTCTGCGGCCCAAAGGGCCTGTATTACCAGCCACGCCTCAATGGCGTTGGTTAGTCCGCCACTTGCAACTTCTACTTGCTACCCTTTAAAAGGGTCAACTACATCAA
>QWCK01014044.1_pt2 | contig 14036 bp, 11 predicted proteins | sample 1972571 | NCBI WGS metagenome assembly QWCK01 (sample SAMN09866710, study PRJNA288562) | Human gut metagenome isolate term2_stool, whole genome shotgun sequencing... | isolation source: gut | host: Homo sapiens | place: USA: California
AAAAAAATATTTTTTGAAATTCTGCAACCGACTTTGATAACCTATTTTCAATTTAGGAACGCATTATTTATCGTCCTACTAAAGTATAGCCCTCCGGTGTAAGTTCCACTGCCGTAATGGTTTCTCCGAAAGTGGAAGCCCAGGCGTCAAAGTGCTGCAACCCATTTTTCACAAGCGTGTTGTACTGCAAATATCGCTGTATCGTATAGAGTTCCACCATACTGTTAGAGATAGGTGTACCCGTTGCAAACACTGTTCCTCGTCCTCCGGTAATCTCATCAAGGTAACGACACTTCATAAAGAGGTCGGAAGATTTCTGTGCTTCCGTCTGTGCGATACCGCCCACATTACGCATTTTAGTATAGAGATAAAGGTTCTTATAGTAGTGGCTCTCGTCAACAAAAAGCCTGTCTACACCAAGTTCCTCAAAGGTTACAACATCATCTTTCTTCGTCTGGTCATTGAGTTTATCCAATTTCTGCTTAATGGATTTTTTTGACTTTTCAAGCTGTTTAACTGAGAAGTTTTCCCCTCGGTTTCGCTTGAGTTCCGCAATTCCTTCGGTTATTTCCTCAAGCTGCTGTTCTAAGATTACCCTCTGTCTTTCAATGGACATCGGAATTTTCTCAAACTGTGAATGACCGATAATGACTGCATCATAATCTCCGGTTGCAATCCTGCCGCAGAACTTTTTACGGTTCTTGGTTTCAAAATCTTTCTTTGTTGCAACAAGGATATTCGCCGCCGGATAGAGTTGCAGATACTCCGCCGCCCATTGTTCGGTTAAGTGATTTGGTACAACAAACAGTGACTTATTACAAAGTCCAAGCCTTTTTGACTCCTGTGCTGCCGCTACCATTTCAAAAGTTTTTCCTGCTCCGACTGCGTGTGCAAGAAGCGTATTTCCTCCATAAAGGATATGGGCAACCGCATTTTTCTGATGTTCCCTGAGTTCAATTTCAGGATTCATACCATTAAAAATAATATGGCTTCCGTCATACTCACGGGGTCTGACGCTGTTGAACTTCTCATTATAGAACTTGCAAAGTCTTTCCCTTCGTTCAGGGTCAGACCATATCCAGTCCTGAAATTCCTGCTTAATCATTTCCTGCTTTGACTGAGCAATCGCTGTTTCCTTTTTATTCAGGACAGCCTTTTTCTTTCCCTCATCATCTTCGATATAATCAAAGATACGCACATCTTTTAAGTTCAGCGTTTCTTCGATAATCTTATAGGCATTGATACGGGAAGTTCCGTAAGTGTTATATGCCTTAACATTTCCTTTGTCGTAAGATTTGCCCTCAATGTTCCACTCACTCGTAAAAGGAGAGAAGTGAACTTTGATATTCCACTGTGCATAGCGTGGTGTTTCAAGCAAATGAAAGATAAAATCCTGCACATCGTCCGGCGGCAGCCAAGTTGCACCAAGTCGTACGGAAATTTCACTTGCAGTCAGGTCTTTCGGCTGCACCTTTTGAAGTGCTTCCACATTGACCTTATAATCTTCCGGATAGAGTTCTGCCGAGTTCTTTGCAATCCTCAGCTTCTCCCTGACATTACCCGAAAGGTATTCATCAGCCATCAGATACTTCGGTTCGTAAGAATTTCCATACTCATAAAGCGGATTCAAGAAGATAACACCCTTCAAATCCTCAAAGATTTCATTCTCCGATTTGCTGGAAAGCTCCATCATATAGTCCATATCAATCGTGGCTTTTTCTCCAAGAGATACCGCCAATGCTTCGCTTGCCGTATCAACAGAAGTAACCGGGGTATGCGGCTTGATTGTTCTCTTGGAAAACATATCAGCCTTACGCTCCAGTTCTCCGTCCTCTCCGATTATCTCCAATGCGGAAAGCAAAGAGAACGAACTGTCCTGCGAAAAAGCAGAAGTATTTGCACGGCTGTTAATGAGTCCGTACTTACCGGAAAAGGTATCGTAAAGTCTGTTTAATCGCTCCTGCTCTGCTTTGATTTCGCTGTCAGGGTAATCTTCTGTCTGCAATTCAATCAGCGTTCTGACAGAATTTCTAATGGCAATCATACCCTTAATTCGGTTCTCTGCGGTTGCCGACACCTCCACCGGAGTCATACGGGAATTTTCACGATAGTAGATTTTATCGTCCACCACCGTATAGGAAAAGTTTCTCACTGTCGGGTCTGCCGGAATAGAATTATCTTCCTCCTCCAGTTCTTCCTCGGCTTCATATTCCGTGATTTCCCCGTGAATGTTTGCTACCGCTTCATCAAGCTGTGCTGCAAGGTCTGCATTTTCATACGGCACACAAGTTGCTTCCATACCGAAACGCCCTGATACCATTTTCATTTCTCCAAGTATCATTTCTGGGTGCTGCACAAAATAAGAGTTCATCTTAATTCCGTTCTCATCGGTATCAAGATGAACCCAATCCGGCTCAATATCTATCAATCTGTCACGCTTTTGCAGGATAAGAATATCCGAAACGACTTCCGTTCCTGCATTACCCTTAAAGGTATTATTCGGCAATCGGATTGCTCCAAGAAGCTCTGCTCTCTGTGCAATATACTTTCGTACTGCCGAGTTTTCCTTATCCATTGTGCCTTTGCTCGTTACAAGAGCCATCACACCGCCGGGTCTTAACTTATCAAGAGACTTGGCAAAAAAGTAATCGTGTATCAGAAACTTATGCTTGTCATACCTTTTATCCGATACCTTAAAATCTCCAAAAGGTACATTTCCAACCACTCCATCAAAGAAGCTGTCCGGCAGATTTGTTTCTTCAAATCCTTGTGCCGCAATGGTTGTTTTCTGGTAAAGCTGCTGTGCAATCCCTGCGGAAATCGTATCAAGTTCCACACCGTAAATCTTACTGTCCTGCATTGCGTCCGGCAGCATACCAATGAAATTACCGATACCGCAGGACGGCTCTAATAAGTTTCCTTCCTTAAAGCCCATCTGCTCCATTGCCTTATAAATGGCTGTGATAACTTCGGGCGGCGTGTAGAACGCAGTCAATGTGCTTTCTCTTGCCGAAGCATATTCCTCCGGTGTTAACACCGAAGAAAGTTCCAGATACTCCGTTGCCCACGCTGAATTATTTTCATCAAAGGCTTCTGAAAGTCCACCCCAACCAACATACTTTGATAAGATAATTTGTTCTTCAGGAGTGGCAAATCTGTTTTCTTCCTGACACTTTTTAAGAAGCTGTATCGCCATAATATTTCTGCGGAAGCGTTCCTTTTTACCTACCGTTTCAACCTCATTTTCTCTGAGATTAAAGGTATGACGGTCTGCCATAGGCACATCAGGGTGCAGGTCAAAGCCCTTGACCTTTTTCTTCTGCTCCCAAGCGGGAACTACCGGCTCAGGCTCTTTATCGTAACCGTTTCCTATGCGATACCCCTGCTTATACATTTCATCATAGCTGTCAAAACCTGACTGCGAAGCTACTATCTCTCGATAATCCTCTATCGGCATACTGCCCATATTGGTCTGAACTTCTGTGACTGAAGATTTTTCTGCTTCCGAAATAAGGCTCTGCATTGTATCCTGCGTGCAATCTGTAAAATCCGGCTTTTCTAAAAAACGGCTTTCTGCTTCCGAAAACCATTCAGTTCCGACATCGGCAAGTGTCTGATTGGCGATACTTCCAAGCCTATCAAAAAACTCATTAGATGTCTGACTGTCTTTTGCTATCTCTGTGATTTCATCAAAATTCAGTATATTTGTGACATACTGTCCTCCGGCTGCACTGTCCGGATTATAATAAATCCAAGTAACAGTTGCATTATCCTGATTGATAAAAAAAGCATCGTTATAATCGACAGTTACATTTCTTTCTTCGGTTGGTACTTCTTTTACAATCAAATGCTCATTCATTGGATTTTCACGCACTTTTTCATCAAACTCTATGTGTGAAAATTCCTTATTAAACAACGGCATATCATAGTCATAGAGCATTACTCTCTCGTCATCAATAGATAAAATTTCATACTCAGAAGCACCGATATACACCTTATCGCCAAGATGATATTCATACTCCACATCTTGCGGCATTTCTTGTTCTTCAGGCTCTTTTTCGGCTGGTACGGTGGACATCACTTCACGATTTTTAACCTGTTCTGCTACTCTTGTACGCTTCACTTCCTGCTCAGCGAGCCATTCAGGATAGTTCCACCATTCTTTTTTATTCAGGTATCTGTCATCGCTGATAAGGCGACCAATTTCCTTTGCAACCTCCGTCCAATTCATACGAATCTCTGGTGCATTTTCCTCATAACCTTTTCGGATACGGACACCTTTTGCATCGCAATCATAATTATAGTCCGAAACACCACCTGCGTATGTCCCTCCACCAGTGCCATACTCTTTCTTTAGAAAATCGGCATTTTCTTTAAGCGATAAACTCTTTTGAAGTTGCTCATAAATACGGTACTTTCCATTCGCAAAGCCGCTTCCACTCGCAAGATAATTATCTATAATTTCTTTTGGAATAGAAAAAGCAGAGGCTGTTTGTTCCTCTGCTCGTTCTTGTATAAAGGATAATTGCCCGCCCATATCCGGCAACGGTTTTATATCTTCTAAGCGAATATCACTTCCGCTTTCACGATTTCCTGTGCCGAGCTGCGAAGGGAGTTCATCAGACGAACCCATTTCATCATATCCTCCGCTTTCATCTTGATGTGTCAGTTCGCCCCTCGTCAGGAGATTGTAGTAAAGGACTCTGTGATGTTCCTTCAGAAACTCTCTCCTCATCTGAGCGTATCTGCCCAACGTCACTTCCGGCTGCTGTGGAAGTTTCAGGTTCGGAAGGCTGTAATCGCCCACCATCGTGTAGGTCAGTTCGTTCATTGTCCAAACTCCTTTCGTCGTTATTTTCAACCTTATTGTATTCATTTCTGTCCTGACCGACAATTATGCGATTTTGACGGTTGAGTGCAGTAATTGTTTTAGATACTTCCGTCAATCCCATTTCTGCAATATCACTGGTAGCAAATCCAAGTGCATTGAGTGTTTCCTGCGTATTGAAGTTAGTAACATCTCTGAAATCATCAAGTTCAAAATAACCGTCCGTATCAATGCCAAGCCTTGACATCATCATATATGCCACACTGTTTGCCACGACATTTTTATAAATGAAAGCCACAATATCCTCTTCCACTTCCTCGAAGGAACTGCCCTCGGTTGCATAGTAAAGGTCTTGCAGATAATCAGGGATATTATCCTCTGCCGCATTTCTTGCTGCTCCAATAATTGCTTCGGCAAGACTGCTCTTATTCTCAATCTCTCCGAAAGTGCTTTCCAATGTCTCAATCACATCAGCTTCGTATTCCTGACGCATATCCCAAATCGGGACTGTTCTTGAATATCTGCTTTCGTGAGTATCTGAAATATCAAAGTAATGTGTCAGTCTTTGCCGTGAACGGTTCTCATCAGCAAAAACAGCAATACCTCTAGCACCTCGGTTGACCCATCTGCCAAAAATTTTGTTCCACTGCTCTATCTCAAGAACCGCAGTTGCATCGGGTCGCTGTGCATATACAAGAAGCTGTTCGTCATAGCGTAACTTATAATTTCGGCAAGCCGAAGCTAAGAATGCCTGCCAGTTCTGAGGATTTGACACAACCGTTTTGCAGGTGCGGTTGTAAAGTTCAGAAATAAGGTCATATTTTCGTGCCATTACTCTTGCACCTCCTTATCGTTTCTTATCTCTGCTCCTGCATAGCAGGCTCTTTCTTCTCATTGTTACTTTTTACTGCTTCATCAGAACCTCCGCCCAAATACGAAAAGAGCTTACCGGACTTTGTATTCTTCTGAAGCTCCATAATCACACCCATATCGGGAATAGTGATATTCGGGATTTTCAGGATTGATTCCATATCAAGCTGCTGCAACTTTTTCTCCGTATCACAACCGGAGTCAAAGAGTTTATTCAGTACCTTGACCTTATTCTGAAAAGTTGCTTTGTCTTTCACGAAAATACCTCCTTAGCCAATGTTGATTACAATAGAAATACTGCCGCTCTGTTCTTCTTTCTGCGGATTGCGTGAATACTCAGGAAAAAGGGACTGTACTCTCTGCCTTGCCCTGCGTATGGTTTCAAAACAAGGAAGTCCGTACGCCCTGTAATTAAAGACAATATCCTCAAGCGGAAGTTTTCCGGCAGGAATATATCCGTATCGGTTGTAATAATGCAGAATGAGAAGCATATCATCATACCTCGACATCGGGCATTCCTTTAAGATTTCAAGCACTCGGCTCTCCACCGTTTTCTGTTGTTTCATAGTGTTCCTCCCAAAAATAAAGGGACAGAGTTTTTTACGCTCTGTCCCCGACTGGTTAATGTTCGGTTATTTCTTACTTCTTACGGTTTTTAACCTGAAGAAAGATAAAGCCGCCGACGATAACGGCGACTAATGCGATAGCAATAATTGTCTTTGCTTCCATTACTCGTTACCCTCCTTTTTCTTCTTTTTATGTGCAACAACAGAAGTTACAGCGATACCGACAGCAGAAAGTCCGGCAAGAACATACCAAAGTTTCATATTGGTATCATCTCCTGTTTTCGGAGTATCCCTTAATTCATTGTGCATTTTTACAACGGCTGTTTCATCAAGTTTGATAGTAACATTCTGGTCGGCAGGTGTGATATATGCGGCAGACGCATTGTTTGCCACTTCTGATACGGTATATTCGCCAATACGAAGTCCCTCAATCACGATTTCGCCGTTCTTATCTGTTTCAAATGTCATATCATAGCCGTTTGCTCCGGTTACTCTGAACGCAAAACCTTTAACCTTACCGTCCGAAGATGTCTTGACGATTTTCAGTGTTCCACGCATAGCTTCATTGATAAATCCAACACCCGCCTTATTCTCGACAGAATAAGTTGTTTCGTCTTTCTCAATGAAAACCGAGTATTCTCCCTTATCAAGCAGGAAGCCCTCCGGTGCTTTTGTTTCACGGACAATATATTTTCCGTAAAGTAACTCTTTCATCTCATAAATTCCGGTTTCGGTTTCTTCAAGATTTCCGATAAGTTCATCGCCATCATCAATCTTTCCGTTCTCATTGATGTCCTTATATACCTCAAAGGTTGCACCCGTAAGTTTGTTATCCGGATATTCAGCGTCCACCTTCGTGAGTCTGATATTACCGTGAACATACTCATTGACAATCTCGATTTCAACTACCTGCTCGGCTTCGCTGATATTGACTTCATACGCTTTTTCATCAAGAACAAATCCCTTTGGCTGCTCGATTTCTCTTACAATCCATTTGCCATAAGGAACTTTTGCAAAAGAAAAACTACCGTCTTTTGCAGAGGTAGTTGTCATAAGTGCAGTATCCTTTGTAAATTCTGTTTCTTCGGCTCTGAAAATACCGATAACAGCACCCTCAAGTGCTTCTCCGTTCTCGTCAATCTTCTTGCCTGATACAGAACCATAGATAAGTTCATTCTTGATTTCTTTTCCGTCATTTACTTTGATTTCAACTGTTGCGGTATCTTGACCTGCGTATTCAAATACAACCGGATACTTTGTATCAGAAAGAACATAATGCTCATCGGCTGCAATCTCTTTGACATAGTATTTGCCAAACGGAAGGTCTGACTTCATAACAGCAGTTCCATTTTCATTTACGCTGACAATCTCAATCAGTCCATCAGTCGGAATAACTGTACCGCTTGCAGACACAATATCTTCTGCGGCATAAAGACCAAAGCTGATATTTTTGATTTCTCCGTTGTCGCCAATACCAAAGGTCTTATCTTTTTCAATAGCTTTAGCAAGGCTTACCTGAACTTTCTGTCTTTCGTTATAGAACGATGTGAAAGTTTCGGTAACAGAGATATTCTGACCTGCGTAAGTAAGTTCCACCGTATGTGTTTCGTCACTCACAATCATACCGTAAGGTGCGGTAATTTCCTTGACCTCGTATTTTCCGAGATAAAGTTCTTTGCTCTTAACAAATCCATCAGAACTTGTTGTGATAGTATCTACCACTTCGCCCTTTGAATAGCGGAGTGTACCGTCCGGTGTGCTAATATCTTCCGCAGCACGAACTTCATAAACTGCACCCTCAAGTCCTGCCACTTCATAAACAGGCTGATAGATAACATCACTGTCCTCAGAACCGCTTACATTGACACCGCTAAATACTTCTCCGGTCTTTTCAACCGTGATAGTACCTTTCTGTGCCATATTCGGCTTATTGACTTTCACAACAGTTACGCCACCTTCCTCTGTGGAATTTTCTTCAGTAATATCAAAATATACCGGAGTATCATCAAGTACATATCCGTATGGAGCTTGTACCTCTACGATAGAATATCCCTTGCCGTAATCCAGTTTCTCAGGTGTTACAAGAGAACCATTTGCGTCGGTATAAAACACATCAATCGTGGTCGGTGTCGGATAAGTAAAGGTCATTTTGACCTGATTGCCCTGCGGGTCGTAAATCTTAAATCCTGCTCCTGCATACGGAATACTCTTTCCGCTTTCTGCGTCCACCTTGACTACATTGACAAAGCTTTCAAAGTTACGGTTATTGATGAGATAACGGTAGGTCTGTGCATTCTGTGAAATGAACACATCAAAATCGTCCATCATCTCTCTACCTTCCCAACCGGAAGTCTGGTGTACGGTATAAATACCATACGGCATATCTTTTGTCTGACCGAAACCATTTTCATCGCAAACGATAGTATCTCTCTCGTCTTTATCTGCTGCGTCATAGCTTCCGGCAGATTTCAGATAAATCTCAAAGGAAGCACCCTTTTCAGGAGTTTCAATTTTTGTTTCTCCGTCATCGGTATGTTTAATGATAGCCACATTGCCTTTGATTACCTGCTCGGTTACATCATTGGAAGTAAGGTTGTGTTCCACCTCATAAAGTTTCGGGTCTGCACCTACCTTGTTAATGGTCTTATCAAGGAGATAGCCTTCACTCGGTGTAATTTCTTTGCATTGCCCTGTGCTTCGCCCTTTTCAGCGTCGCTCTTTGTTACTGTTACAGTAAACTTCTTCAAAATGTTATTGAAGTTTCTTGTGGTTACTTCTTTCCACTTCACTGGTGCAGTCTGATTTTTCGGCACGACATAACGGATAGCTGTGTCCACTTCTTCAAGGGTATATGGTTCAGAATCACTGATAAGCACATCTTTGAAAGTTGCCACACCATTTTTATCCGTAACTGCATACTGGTCAACGGCAGCACCGGAAAGAGAAGTACCGAAAAGATGGAACTTCACACCTTCTACGAGGTTATCTTCTGAGGATTTAACCACCTGAAGGTCGCCACGCTTCAATTTGTTATTGAAAGTAACCTTTGCAACCTGTCCTGCTACAACGGTAACTCTATGTGTTTCCTGCGGCTCGTACTTATCGTATGCCTGCTCGGTTACGGTATAGATACCCGGCATAAATCTGACAAGAACCATAGCTGACTTTCATCTTCACATAACCGTTGATACTGTCGCTTACTTCCTGAGCATAGCTGACAACATCTTGCACACTGGAATTTTGGTTGTGTTTACCCTCTGACCATACAACCACACTTCTGCGGACTGCATTTTTCTTGGTTGCGGTAATGGTAAATTCCTTACTCGGTGCAGTATCCATAGAAACCGTAAGTTTGTTACCGTCTACCGAAAAACTTACTCCACTGATACTTGCCTTAAAATCATATTTGGAAAGCACATTATTAGAGTCTGTCAGAGTAGTTGTGTATTTGCTTCCGTTCCATTCAAGTTCTATTGTCTTTGCCGAACCGGAAGATTTATTACAGAAACTTGGTACTAAACTATGGTTCTGAACGCTCTGTACCATACTGTCATAATAGCTGAAAATCTTACTGCGGAGTGGGTGGCTGGTACTTACCACATCTTTTACATTGCTGTATCCGCTTGTAGATTTGTGGTTGAAGTTTGCATCACGTTCTCCGATGACTGTTTCCCAGATAAGAAGCTGCGTTGCGTATGCGTGTGCAATGCTGTTTGCAGCGTCCGCATTCTGAGATTTCCAACTCAAAGAAACTCCTCCACGATAACCATACTGCATAATACGTCCGATAAACATACGGATTTCATCGCCGGAGATAACACCGTTTGATGTGATGTTATTGAAGTAATTCTCATCATACTTCGTCATCGACTGTCCATCTTTCAAAGGAACTCCCGGCTCAATACAATACGCAATATTTCCGCTATACGAACCAAGTACCTTCAAATTCGTGCGGGGTGCTTTTCCACTGTGCCAACCATTTACAAATGAGAGATTATTGTGTCCCCATACACCGTCGTAATTAGCGTCGCCATCACGGGGAAAATCAACCATATAGACATTGGTTTTCTCGCCCGAAGCAGCAAATGCCGTGGTCGAGCCAATGCCTGCAAAAGTTGTCACACACATAAGTGCCGCCATCACAAGCGAAGTGACTCTTTTGAATTTTGACTTAATCATTGCTAAATTTCCTCCTTAAAACTGAAAAACACACCGTATCTCTACGATGTGCCTTAACTGATTTTTTACAGCAGAATAACCTGCCGAAAAACAAATGCGGTTTTTTCGTTAATTTTTCATTTTACCATACACCTCCAGTCCGTTCCTATTGTGCGATTACTCCTTAGAGATAGACATATACTTTGAGATAGTTATATTCAAGTGAGATAGTATATATCATTTTCGGTAGGTAAAAGTATAACTAAGGGGTTAGAGTGTGAGAAAGGGGAACTGTAAAACAGGCTATCTGCTGTCACGCTCTGCACGGTGTTGCGTCATTCAGGTCGATTTCATCAACCACATCACGCTGACAATCTTCATCAAGATAGGAAAGTTCTACGGCAGGACGCATTTTGATACGCCCCTCATCAACAAATTCAAGCAGTTCGGGAACAAGATTTGTCAGACGAACATAGCGATGTATCTGATTTCTACTGTCGCCACATTCTTGTGCAAGTTCATCTGCTGTTCTCAACTTCGTCCCCACTGGGGACAAAGTTAAATCGGTTCTTTGTCCCTGCCTTTTCATTGCTTCCAAACGCATTTTATAGGCAAAGGCTTTTTCACTCGGTAATATCTCTGACCTCTGGAAATTACTCTCAACCATTAAAATGGTTGCTTCATCTCTGTTCAGGTCTACAATCTCACTTCTCAGAGTTTCATATCCTGCCAGTTCACACGCTCGCTTTCGTCTGTGTCCTGAAACAAGTTCGTATCTGCCGTCCTCTTTCTGCCTTACCGTTGCCGGAGTAATAACTCCTCTTTCCTTGACACTCTCCACAAGCTGCATCATATCTTCATCGTCCCTAACCTTAAACGGGTGGTCGGGAAAATCATCAATCAGCTCTAACGGAATATCTCGGATTTTTGAAAGTTGTTCTTCATCTCTCTGTGCCTGCGTGGTAAATAAATCATCGAGTTTCGTGAGAGTGAAGTCGCTCTTTCTTCCTGCCATCGGCTAACACCTCCTTTGTAAATTCAGCGTATGCCTTAGACACTGTGCTGTTTGGCTCATAAGCATAAATGCTCTTGCCTTTGGAAGAAGTTTCAGCCGCTTTTACGGCAATTGGGATTTGTGTTCGATACATTCTTATCTGATTACCGAAGTTTGCCCTGAGTGCTTCCACCGTACTCTTTGCAAGGTTTGTTCGGCTATCCACCAAAGTAAGCAGCATACCGTCTATCTTAATATCCGGATTGATATACTTCTTTACTTTTGAAATGGTCTGCACAAGCTGTGTCATACCCTTTGCAGGCAAATACTGAGCCTGAACCGGAATGATAACACTGTCTGCCGCCGATAAAGCATTGAGAGTAACCATACCAAGTGAAGGCATACAGTCTATAATTACATAATCATATCTGTTCTTCACTTGACTCAGATAATTCTTGAGGGTAGTTTCTCTGCTCATTGCGTTCACAAGGTTAAATTCCATTGCTGAAAGCTCAAGGTTTGCCGGAACAAGGTCAACACCTTCTTCGTGGTGCAGGATACCAACCATAGGGTCTATCATCGTTTCATTGATTACATCTGTGAGTTTCGTTGCAAGCGTGATACCCAAACCGTCTGTATCCTGCCAACCAAGACAAGTCGTTAAATCGCCCTGCGGGTCTGCGTCTATGAGCAATACTTTCTTGCCCTGCATTGCAAGCCCGACTCCGAGATTAACTGTTGTAGTGGTTTTACCGACTCCGCCTTTCTGATTGCATACGGCAATCGTTTTGCAGTTCGACACTTCTTTTTGCCCTCCTTTCTGAAAATTCATAGCCACCGCATTATGGCTATGTACCTGACCGACTCATTTCCTAATCGGTCATAGCAATATTTGTTCTCAACACCCCTTGCCAAGCAAAACGCTCACGGGAAGTCACTAAGGAACAGACTGCTTATCTGTATCATAGGGTTCTAACCTCTGCCGGGTACTCCGCCAGCTCCGTAGAGAAGTATCATTATCATTCTGACTGTCATCGCCATATCAGGGGCAACCTGATACTCATAGCCGGAGTTCTCGCTATTCTGAAAAAAAGAAATCACGGCGTACCTGCTAAAGTGGCTATCATCAGAAATAAAGTCTTAGTGAATGACTTATTCAATTTTCAAGTTAAAAGGCTTCCGTTTTTGCTATCCGGAATGAACCCCTTCACTCATTTGGACAAAGGGGTATGAAATGCACACCCAAAATCGCCACTTTTCCGAAAATTTTTCAAAAAAATTTTTTTGAAATAAAAAAAGCCGCCTGCTCCGGTTAAGAAACAGACGGCAAATCACGGTCTAAATATATTCAATTTTCAATTTCTTTTTCTTTGCACCAAGCACTTTACAGAGAACATCATCTACTGCGTCAGTGTATCGTCCCTGAGCTGCTAAATTGTTCTTCAGTTCGATGAGCGATTGTATTACTCGGCTTCGTTCTTCTTCATTTAAGTATATATGATAGGTTTTCTCTCTCATTGGCTCTCCCTCCATCTTTCAAATGTATTTTTGATTATCTCCACATCTTCCTCTGTATCGGAAGAAATAAATATATGTACGCTCTGAAAAGTTCTTTTTAAGCTGTCGGCATAATCCAATTCAGTGCCTTTCATCGGCAGCTTAATCAGTCTTATTCCTCGTTGCTTGCACATATACGCTTTCATTATTTCTATATTCTCGTCGGCACTTTCTGACTCAATAGCCAACTTTTCTGAAGGTATGTATGTTTCAAGCGGAACTCCAAGCAATCGGTCTGAACCAAGTTCTGCTTTCAAGCCTTTCCTATTAGAATAATAGCTGACAGCCAAAGCAGGAAATAGAGATAAATACTCCTGCTCACAAATTCGACAGCCTTTATTCAATATCGTTCTTTCATTTATCTTCATACTCCACGAATGACCGTGCCTGCATTTCCACCACGCTCTCTTTGCTGAATTTCGTGATACTTCTATCGGTTGAAATTTATTCTTTTCATAATCCCATTCGATAAGAAGCTGATTATCTGTTGTCGCCAAATCATTATATCCGGCAAGGACTTCTCTCTCCGCACAAACGGGGCATACCGTACCTTTCACACGGGCATTGATAACTGATTTCCACTCGTTACCACATTTACTGCACCTCCACCAGACATTTTTCCTCGACTTTGCATTTACTTCATCAGGTTTTAATGGCAAGTTCTTCTCCGACCACTCCGAAGCAATTTCAGGGTGTGTTGTCTGCAAATCGTTAAACCCTTTCAGAAATATGTACCCACTGCAATACGGGCATTTACTCCCACCGGAACGGGTAGAGATAAGGCTGTTCCACTCTCTGCCGCAATCCTTACACTTCCACCAAGCCTTTCGATTAGCAAAGACCGTAACCTGAGTTGGAAGTAACGGATAATTTCTGTCCGACCAATCGGCTGCTATATCCGGCAGAAGTGTTGCAAGGTCATTAAATCCTGCCAACACTTTATTATGGGAGCAATACGGACAACCTGTTTTATTTATTGTCCTGCTCTTAACGGCAGCTTCCCACTCGTGTCCTTTCTCACATCTCCAAATCACTTTCTTATGAGAACCAATAGAAACCTCTG
>QWCK01004357.1_pt1 | contig 14033 bp, 8 predicted proteins | sample 1972571 | NCBI WGS metagenome assembly QWCK01 (sample SAMN09866710, study PRJNA288562) | Human gut metagenome isolate term2_stool, whole genome shotgun sequencing... | isolation source: gut | host: Homo sapiens | place: USA: California
TTAATCTTAAGAAGAGAATTAAGGAATTCCGGTGTGCTTCCGCTTCTTGGCGGATCCATGATAACAACATCTGCCTTTGCATTTTTCGCATACTCAACAAGGAAATCTCCTGCGTCAGCATTAACAAATGTGGCATTCTTTATATTGTTAATTGAAGCATTTATCTTGGCGTCTGACACAGCTTCTGAATTAAGTTCAACGCCGATAACTTTACCAGCCTTCTTAGATGCTACTATTCCTATAGTACCAATGCCACAGTATGCATCAATTACAGTATCTTTCTTTGATATGTCAGCAAGCTGGATTGCCTTTTTGTACAGCTTTTCAGTCTGCTGGTGGTTAATCTGATAGAATGATGTCGGGCTTATTCTGAATCTGCAGCCACACAACACATCCTCGATATAACCTTTTCCCTTAAGAACAATATTTCTCTTTCCAAGCACCATGCTTGTGCGCCTGTCATTAATATTCTGCACAATTGTAGTAATTTCCGGATGCTTCTCACATAATGCCTTAAGAAAATTGTTCTTTGATGGAAATGCGACTCCTGCTGTAACAATAACAAGCATAATCTCCTTTGTCGAAAATCCTTTTCTTAAAAGAATGTGTCGGATCATTCCCTTTCCCGCATCTTCGTCATATGGCTGATATTTAAATGAAGCTATTAGTCCTTTAATATCATTAATAATGTCTGTACACTGTGAATCTTCAATCATACAGTCCGATGTATCAACTATTCTGTGGCTGTTTTCCTCGTAGGTTCCTGCTATTACATTTCTGGAATCATCAAGTCCCACAACTGCATGAACTTTATTGCGGTAATGTATTGGTCTGTACATTCCTACAATATCATCAACTTTTACATATTCTCCAAAAAGTTCTTCAATGTACTTCTTCTTAACTGCAAGCTCATTGTCGTATTTCATTCCGGCATAATCACAACCGCCGCATTTTTCTGAAAATGCACAGTGAATCCGTCTTTCTTTCTCATCATATCTATTCGTCATAAAATTTCAAACTCCTCATTTTTTCTCGTAGCTCATACTCCAGAACTTCGTTCTGTCGTTGTCGCGGTGCTCCTCGAATGCAAGCGATAATCACACAATACATGCAAGCATGATTGTGTGATTCCCGCTTGTATTCTCATCACTACTCGCACAAAAGGGCAACCGCCCATACAAGCAGTTGCCCTTAACATCAGTCTTTGTTAATTATAATGAAGTATTCTCGTCTGTACTTCCAAGAATCTTAACCTTACCTTCGTAGAATTCTTTAACTGCGATTGATAATGGCTTGTCTTTCTCTGAACATCTTACAAGAGGAGTTCCAACCTGAAGCTTTCTCTCATCTTCCTTAGAGATTCTCTTCTCCTCAACCTTATCCTTGTCCTTTTCTTTCTCTTTTTCCTTGTTGCTTGCTTCAATTCTTGCCTTGGCAATCTTCTCCTCAACGCTTCTTGCATCGATGATTTCCTTAGCTCTGTTAGCAGTTGCCTTAACAATTGAATATCTGCTCTGTACTAAAGGCTGCTCGCCCTCTTCAACCTCACTGTTAATTACAGCCATTAATTCAGTATACGATGGATGTATCATTATATTATTCTCCTTTCGAATAAACCTTTAATTCTTCTTTAATATTATTAATCAGTCCAAGATTATACTTAGCTTTCATCTTCTCAGATAACACAATATCATGAATACGGCCGACACATAAATCGACTTCATCATTGATAACTATGTAATCATAATCCTCAACACCTTCTGCTTCCTCTGCTGCTCTTGAAAGACGGGCTTTAATTGTCGCCTCATCTTCTGTTCCTCTGCCACGGAGTCTCTTTTCAAGTTCTGCCGCTGACGGTGGTGTTATAAACATAAGCACTGCATCCGGGAACATTCTCTTAATATTCATGGCACCCTGTATCTCAATCTCAAGAATAACATTGTTGCCCTTATCAAGCTGTTCTTCAACATATGCCTTTGGTGTTCCGTAATAATTGCCAACATACTGTGCATGCTCTATTAAAGCATCTTCAGCAATCATCTTCTCGAATTCTTCTACAGTCTTAAAGAAATATTCTCTTCCATCAGCTTCGCCTTCTCTTGGCTTTCTTGTTGTAGCTGATATAGAAAGTGAATACTCGTCATGAAGCTCTAAAAGTCGCTTCATAACAGTTCCTTTTCCTGCACCAGAAAATCCTGAAATAACTAATAATAGTCCTTTGCTCATATAATTACCTCATTCTGCACATAAAGTGCACAAGTTATTATACCTAACAAGCCCGAAACAATCAAGTAAATTTAATCAAAACCCATTAAAAATATATTGAAAGCCTACTCAATGTTCTGAATCTGCTCTCTTACCTTCTCAATCTCAGTCTTTAAGTCAATAGCTGCATTAGATATCTCAATGTCATTAGCCTTAGAAAGAGTTGTGTTAGCCTCTCTGTTCATCTCCTGTGCAATGAAATCCATCTTTCTTCCAATGCCGCCTTCCTCGTTAAGACATTTTCTTGCATGCTCGATATGGCTTCTTAATCTTACAGTTTCTTCGTCAACACATATCTTGTCTGCGTATATAATAACCTCTGTTGCGATTCTGCTCTCATCAATAGTTGTATCGCCAAGAAGTTCTTTAACCTTACTCTCTAACTTGCTGCGGTATTCCTTCATAATCTCAGGACTTCTCTTTTCAACAAATGCAACAAGCTCCTCCATGTGATCTAACTTTCCTAAAAGGTCTTTCTTAAGATTCTCACCTTCCAGAATTCTTGTATTAACAAACTGTTCTAAGGCTGCCTTCATGGCTTCTTCTATAAAATGCCACAACTCCTCTTCATCTTCCTGCACTTCATCCATTGTGATAACCTCTGGAAATCTGGCAAGACCTCCAACAGTCATATCATTTTTAAGATTGTATTTTTCGGACATATTATTAAATATAGCCATATATTCATCAGCTATATTCTGGTTGAACTTAAGATTAACCTGACTTTCTGAATCATCCTCATAATTAATAAATATATCAATCTTGCCTCTTGTTGCATACTTCTTAAGTAAGTCTCTCATTCTGCTCTCGAATACATTAAGCTTCTTAGGCATCTTGATACCTGCTTCAAGATATCTGTGATTAACTGACTTAATCTCAACTGAAATCTTTCTGTTACCTTTAACAATTTCACTCCGGCCAAAGCCTGTCATACTTTTAATCATTGTTTCTATCCTTCCATTCGCATATAATGCTTAGGAAAGTATACCAATTTTTGTGAAAGATAACAAGACTTACAGCAATAAGTATGTTAATATAATGCAATAAGATTAATGAATATTACTAATTAAAGGAGACATTATGGCATTCGATGGAATTACAATATCCAGTATTGTTAATGAATTAAACGACACAATTAACGGCGGAAGACTTTACAAGATATCACAGCCTGAAGCCGATGAAATAATGCTTACAATAAAGACACAATCTGGTCAGTACAGACTTGTTTTATCTGCAAATGCATCGCTTCCTCTTGCATATCTTACAGACGATAACAAGCCATCCCCTGCTACTGCACCGAATTTCTGCATGCTTCTTAGAAAACATTTGAACAACGGAAGAATAATATCTATAACACAACCAAAATTTGAACGTGTAATTGATATTGAAGCAGAACATTTAAACGAACTCGGTGACCTGTGCAGAAAGCACATAATCGCAGAATTCATGGGCAAGCACAGCAATATAATATTATGTGACGACAATAATACTATATTAGACAGTATCAAGCATATATCAGCACAGACAAGCTCAGTCAGGGAAGTTTTACCTGGAAGACCTTATTTCATTCCTAATACTTCTGACAAGATTAATCCGCTTGAAGCTGACAGAAAGCATTTTGACGAAACAGTATTTACAAAGCCTGTACCTGTTGTCAAGGCGCTGCTTTCAAGCTATACAGGAATAAGCACATGTATAGCAGAAGAGCTTGCATACCGTGCCGGAGTTGATGGCGGGCATCCTGCCAACTGTCTTGATGAGCCTATGAAAGATGCATTATACAACGTATTTGACGCACTTATGTCCGATGTAAGAAATGGTATCTACCACCCCGATATGGTAACTGACAACGGTGTGCCTGCAGAATTTGCCGCTGTGAAGCTTTCTATGTATGACAACCACACAGAATATGATTCGATAAGCAGACTGATTATCGATTATTACAGACAGAAAGAGATTGCAACACGAATCCACCAGAAGTCTGTTGATATAAGAAGAATTGTAACAACACATCTTGAAAGAGCATACAAGAAACTTGACATTCAGGAAAAGCAGATAAAGGACACTGAGAAAAAAGACAAATACCGTATCTACGGCGAACTTCTTACAACCTACGCTTACAGTATTCCTGCAGGTTCTAAGGAATATGAAGCACTTAATTACTACGATAATACTACAATCAAGATTCCGCTTGATAACACTCTCACACCAATTGAGAATGCCAACAAATATTTTGCAAGATATAACAAGCTTAAAAGAACCTATGAAGCTGGAATCCGTCTTATTCAAGAGATTACTGAAGAAATAAGTTACCTTGAATCTATTATCAATGCAATTGAGATTTCAGTAACAGAGGCTGATCTTGCTAACATTAAGGAAGAGCTTATTGAAACCGGATATATTAAAAGGACTGTTAAAGGAAAGCACAAAATCACAGCCAACAAGCCGATGCATTTTGTATCAAGCGATGGATTTGACATATACGTTGGAAAGAATAACATACAGAATGACGAACTTACCTTCAAGACAGGCAACGGCAATGACTGGTGGTTTCACGCCAAGCAGATGCCAGGCTCTCATGTACTTCTTAAAACAGATGGAAAGGAAGTTCCTGACAGGACATTTGAAGAAGCAGCAAGCCTTGCCGCCTATTACTCTAAAGGCCGTGAGCAGGAAAAAGTTGAAGTCGATTATGTATTAAAGAAAGAAGTTAAAAAGCCTGCCGGTGCCAAACCGGGATTCGTTGTGTATTACACCAACTACTCAATGGTTGCAGACACCGACATTAAAGATATTAAACAGTTATAAAATAATGGCTGAATCAGAATTTAATCATGCGGTGCCCAAAAAAGTCAGACTTTTTTGGAGGCACCGCATAACTCAGCCATTTTCTTATTAACAGGCTTAACAGCCACACATATGAACGCCAGTATAACTGATGCGCAGTCTGCCACTATCCATGGCATATACTGGATTGCAAGTGAAGATTTACCCGAAACAATAATCATAAGAATTACACTTATAACAACATTTATAACAAATATACCTGCCAGCTTTCTCATATCCAGAAGCCCGCTTATCACAAGATATATCAGTATGTATGCAGCCGTCATGCACACGCAGAAAGTTACGAGATACATGTAAAATGCGTTATCAGTCATATCACATAACGATATATCCAGCGTAATATATCCAAACAGTGCAGGCGGGTTAAATGCATATATTACAGATGGCATTATTGTTACAAGTGCAGGAATACCGATACCTGCCAACATTCCTGCCCTGCCGCTTAATCCCTTGATAATACCTGATTGTATAATTATACAAATAATGGTTGCTAGTAAAAGCATTATCATCCATGACCAGTTAAAGAATATTTTATTACCAATATAATATCCGGTAAGATATTCATTAACTGTCATTCTTTGGGAATCACCATTTTTTATAATTTCTGACAATATATTCCTTCTTATAAAGCCTTCCCACACATATATAACAAGAGCAGGCATAAGAAAAACCACTGCGTTAGTCTGTTTATTTTTAGAAAACATTTTTATGTGTCTGATACCGGAGCTTTTCACCATCATCAGCTCAAGTATTCCCAAAATCACCAACAATATATACAACGCAGGTATTTTATCCATCAGTTGTGCTGTCTCAATCTGTCCTTTTACCACACCATCAATATAGAAAGAATCTATCCATGCATGCATTGATGATGACGATTCCAACATTCTTGCCATTAAAAGCAATATACCAGTCATCATATTTAATATAGCAGCAACAGAAGCAATTATACCCGTGTTGCCTATTCTTAAAAGAATTCCTGTAAGTGATACTGCCGTAAATAATGCCGTCAGTGAGAAAAACAACTGATATACAACATTAAATCCCATATAGTAATACAGATTGTATACTGAATTCTGATTTTCAGAAATATTAAGTGAATTATTATTCATTTTACTAATAATATGTCCAAATTCATTATTTCCTACAAGAACAAGTAAAATAAACAGACTCAGAGCCATAAGAACGGCGAGGCTTAAAAGCCTCACCCTTGTAATCTCATCTTTTTTCATAATCCTTCCTTTTCAGGGAAACAATTAATTAACAGATACTTTAACGAAAGATTTCTTACCCTTCTTAACAACTACTCCGTCTCCTTCGAACATACTCTTAGGGAACTTAGCTGCTATATCTGCTACCTTCTCTCCATCCACAGAAACACCACCCTGCTGGATAGTTCTTCTGGCCTCTGACTTAGTTGTTGCAAGTCCTGCTCCAAACACAAGATTAATTGCATCAATTTCATCATCTGTAAAGCTGTCTGCTTCAAGCTTTGCTGTAGGCATGTTAGCTGCATCCCCACCAGTAAAGATTGCCTTTGCTGTAGCTTCTGCTTTCTTAGCTTCTTCCTCACCATGAACAAGCTTTGTAAGCTCATAAGCAAGAATCTCCTTAGCCTTGTTAAGCTGAGCACCTTCCCAGCTATCCATCTTATCAATCTCTTCAAGTGGAAGGAATGTGAGCATACGGATGCATTTAAGAACATCTGCATCATCAACATTTCTCCAGTACTGATAGAAATCGTAAGGACTTGTCTTATCCGGATCAAGCCATACAGCACCTGAAGCTGTCTTACCCATCTTCTTACCCTCTGAGTTAAGAAGAAGTGTGATTGTCATAGCTGAAGCATCCTTATCAAGCTTTCTTCTGATAAGCTCTGTTCCACCTAACATGTTGCTCCACTGGTCATTACCACCAAACTGTAAATTACAGCCGTATTTCTGGTATAACATATAGAAATCGTATGACTGCATAATCATGTAGTTAAACTCAAGGAAGCTTAATCCCTTTTCCATTCTCTGCTTGTAGCATTCAGCTCTTAACATGTTATTAACTGAGAAGCATGCTCCAACCTCTCTTAAAAGTTCTACATAGTTAAGATTAAGAAGCCAGTCAGCATTATTAACAAGTAATGCCTTGTCATCTGAGAAATCAATGAATCTTGCCATCTGCTTCTTGAAGCAGTCAACATTGTGCTGAATCTGCTCTGGTGTAAGCATTTTTCTCATATCTGTACGTCCTGATGGATCACCAATCATAGCTGTTCCACCGCCAATAAGTGCGATTGGCTTATTTCCTGCCATCTGGAGTCTCTTCATAAGGCAGAGTGCCATAAAGTGTCCTACATGAAGGCTGTCTGCTGTTGGATCAAATCCAATGTAAAATGTAGCCTTTCCATTGTTAATAAGGTCTTTAATAAGTGCTTCATCAGTTACCTGTGCAATAAGACCTCTTGCAACTAATTCGTCATAAAGTGTCATTTTTGTTTCCTCTCTTTCTTTTTTATTGCTGCTTGCGCTCGCAACTTTGCTGCTCCCGAGCCTTGATAATTCACAACTCCCGCACTTCGTGCTCCGTTGTTCATTATCTGCATTCGCCATATAAGACAGAATCTGTGCAAGCACATTCTGTCTTGCATGGCTCATTGCTTACAAAAAAGGCTTCCGCCCTTCTTTAAAAGGACGAAAGCCTGAACTTACGTGTTACCACCTTTATTCATGACAGACTCACATCTGCCACCTCATTAAGTCCACCAACATGGACTTATGCACTATAACGTGTGCTACTCCGGCTGCCCCTACTTGCATATGCTTTCAGTTCGCCGCTCCGGAATGTATTCAGTTACCCTTACCCTTGTGCCTCTCATCAACCGGCTGCTTTCTGTAAGTTCAGTAATAACCTACTTGTTTCCATCAACGCTTTGTAATATTAATTGTGTATTACTTATAACATAATAGAATATTAAAATCAAGCCTCATTCCGAAACAAATGTATCAAATTAACACTAGATTGTAACAACTCTCATTGTGTTAGTAAGTCCTCTCTTAGATGAAGGATCAGAAGATGTAGCGATACCAGCAGAAACAATTACTGTATCTCCTTCTTCTACGAAACCAGCATGTTCAGAAACTACTAATGCATGCTCAATAATCTTATCTGTAGAAGCTTCTGTTGCTGTCTTAAGAGGTCTAACACCCCAGTAAATCTGCATCTTTCTAAGAACATTATCGTATGGAGAGCATCCGATAATCTCAGCTTCTGGCTTTAACTTAGATGTAAGTCTTGCTGTAAATCCTGAAATTGTAGGACAGATAATAGCCTTAGCTCCAAGGTTATCTGCTGTCTGAACTGCAGCATTACATACAGCGCTTGAAATGCTTCTCTTGCTGTGAAGATTAGAATATTCTACTGAATGTCCCTTAATCTCCTGCTCTGTTCTTTCTGCAATCTTAACCATCATCTTAACAGCCTCTAATGGGTACTTTCCATTAGCAGTCTCACCACTAAGCATAACAACATCTGTTCCGTCGTAGATAGCGTTAGCAACATCAGTAACCTCAGCTCTTGTAGGTCTTGGATTTCTAATCATAGAATCAAGCATCTGTGTAGCTGTGATAACTGGCTTATACTTAGCATTACACTTCTTGATGATTTCCTTCTGAACGTGTGGAACTTCCTCAGCAGGAATCTCAACACCCATATCTCCACGGGCTACCATGATACCATCAGCAACTCTGATGATATCATCTATATTAGCAATACCTTCGGCATTCTCAATCTTAGCAATAACTGGGATATCTGAACCATGCTCCCAGAGAAGGTGCTTAATTTCCTCGATACATGCTGCATTTCTTACAAATGAAGCTGCGATAAAATCAAATCCCTGCTCAACACCAAAGATGATATCTTCCTTATCTTTCTCTGTGATGCCTGGAAGTCTGATGCTTACGTTAGGAACATTAACACCCTTCTTAGAACCAAGATCACCACCATTAATTACTGTACATTCAATTTCTGTACCTTCAACCTTATCAACCTTAAGCTCGATAAGACCATCATCGATAAGAATAATATTACCTGTAGTAACATCTTCTGGAAGACCTGCATAAGTTACCATATTAATCTTATCATCTGCTGGCACCTGTCTTGTTGTTAATGTATATTTCTGTCCCTCAACAAGTGTAACCTTCTTGTCATCCTTAACAGCACCTGTTCTGATCTCAGGTCCCTTAGTATCAAGAAGAGTTGCAATAGGGATATTAAGTTCTTCTCTTACACTCTTAATTAAGGCAAATCTTCCTGCCTGCTCCTCATGGTCACCATGAGAAAAATTAAATCTTGCAATATCCATTCCTGCTAACGCAAGATCCTTAATAAGGTTTCTGTCGTTAGTATTAGGACCCATTGTGCAAATAATCTTAGTCTTTTTCATTGTTTCCTCCAAAATAATTAAAATCTTTTCAAACACATACCTACAATATAATAACATATTTGCGTGTCAAATCAACTAAGTTTTTTATTTAACAAGCTTTTTAGGGGGGTGGCAGGATACGCAAAGAGAGACAGGGACGGTGTCAGTCTTTCAGGTTTCTTCGTTTAGTGGCAGTAAAAGCCAGTTTTTGCTTCGCTTTTTTGTTCAAAAAATCAACGCGCTACGCTTGAACGTGATTTTTTGAACCGCGCTTAGCAAAAACTGGCTTTAACTCCCACACAACTCAGAAAATTCAATTCTGACACCATCCCTGTTTCTCTTTGCTTACACTTCTACCCCAGATGGTTACTGTTTATCCCCGGTTACATGGATGTGGGTATATAAGTGGTCGGAACAATACTCGTAGTTGCCGGCGCATTTTGAGCAGAATCTGAATGTGAGGTTTTCATCGTCAAGTTCTGTCCTTCCGCATACTGCACATCTGTGCTTCGGCACGCCGCGCTTCGCGTGTTGTGCCTGACTATCCTGTGTTCTGCTGTCTGGGGACACAGAACCATATGTGCCAGACTGTGCTGTATTATTCTGCTGCCAATAGTCTTTTCTGGCATTCTGCTGTGCTTTCTTTGCTGTTCTCATTGCTTTGTCGAAGTTTCTCTGTGTACTGCTCTTTGCCGGGCCTTTCTTGTACAGGAAGAAGAATATTATAAAATTCAGCATTGACACAAGCGCCGCCGTTGCGTTGGCATAACACATAATTGCTGATGGTGCAAGAAAACCTGCTGCATACAGGCTGTACCATACATTTCTTGGAAGAAAAGGCACAAGATATCCGAATACTATAGTAATTCCGAATATTACAGCATCAAGTATTGCCATCCATTTAATCTTGATTGGGATAATGAAGAATAATAAAACCTCCATATCCGGCTGCTCCATAGCGAATGCCATGAACAAGGCAAGATTAATATAATTCGTACTTAATTTAAAGCTTAATCCCCATATAAGATAGATAATAAGTGATGCAAGTATATTAAGGATAACTCCTGTAAAGAAGTATACATTAAATCTGAACGAGCCCCATATTCTTTCAAGTACCGAACCAATCAGATAGTAGAAATACAGCACAAATACCACAAATATTATGCTGTTAGAAGGCGGTTGTAATATGAATGTGATGAGTCTCCATACCTGTCCTTTGAAAATCATAGCAAAATCAAGTGAAAAATATGCGTCATATAATCCATTAAAAAATGTATTCATCACAAATCCTATTGCATAAAGGACAATGATGTAAAACATAAGATTCTTAATCGCATACTTAGAGAATTTTTTCTCAAATTTAGCAAACCAGTTCATAAAATGTTCCTTTCAGTCTTACACATGTTACAGACTAATAATTCATAATCATATACAAGAAATTATAATAAACAAAACAATATGATGTCAATTAAACTTACTCTTAAGTTCTTAAATTTTAATAAAAATATCCACCATAAATAATTAAAGCTATTTTATTATTTCCTATTAATATTGAAATTTATTCCATTTTACTCTATAATGCATGAGTTGCATAAAAAATGACATATTTTGCGTTTTTTCACCAAAGTCACTATGCAATGGGTAACTTTGTATATTTATATTAAGGAGGACAGCTGCAGCTGTATTAGGTTATGAACAAATTCAAATTAGGTATTGATATTGGATCAACAACTGTAAAAATCGCTGTTTTAGATGATAATAATAATATTTTATTTTCTGATTATGAAAGGCATTTTGCGAATATCCAGGAAACTCTCCAGTCACTTCTTGAAAAGGCAGTGGCTGAGCTTGGCGAGTTTGAAGTATATCCTGTTATCACAGGTTCAGGCGGACTTACTCTTGCCAAACATTTAGAAGTACCATTTACACAGGAGGTAGTAGCCGTGTCTACTGCCATTCAGGATTATGCTCCACAGTGTGATGTTGCAATCGAGCTTGGTGGTGAGGATGCTAAGATTATCTACTTTACTAACGGTATTGACCAGAGAATGAACGGAATATGTGCCGGCGGTACAGGTTCTTTCATTGACCAGATGGCAACTCTGTTACAGACAGACGCAATGGGACTTAATGAATATGCCAAGAACTATAAGTCAATATACCCTATTGCCGCAAGATGTGGTGTATTTGCCAAGACTGATATCCAGCCTCTTATCAATGAAGGTGCAACTAAGGAAGACCTTTCTGCATCTATATTCCAGGCTGTTGTAAACCAGACAATCAGTGGTCTTGCATGTGGTAAACCAATCCGTGGTAATGTTGCATTCTTAGGCGGACCACTTCATTTCTTATCAGAGTTAAGACAGGCATTTATCCGTACATTAAGCTTAGGTCCGGATGAAATCATTGCTCCTGACCATTCACACTTATTTGCTGCTGTTGGTTCAGCAATGAATTACAGTGAAGATGTATGTGTTCCTGTAGAAGACATTATCGCAAGACTTAAAGGAAAGATTAAGCTTGAGTTCGAGGTTGAACGTATGGAACCTCTTTTTGAGAACCAGTTTGCATATGATGAATTCACAAAGCGTCACAGCTCTCATCATGTTAAGACTGCTGATATCGCATCTTACAAGGGCAACTGCTATCTCGGAATCGATGCGGGTTCAACAACAACCAAGGTTGCTTTAGTTGATGAAGACGGTAATCTTCTTTACTCATTCTACTCAAGCAATAACGGTTCACCACTTGCTACAACAATTAAAGCTATTAAAGAGATATATACACTGCTTCCACCAGAAGCCAAGATTGTACAGTCATGTTCAACAGGTTACGGTGAAGCACTTATCAAGTCGGCTCTTATGTTAGATGAGGGCGAAGTTGAGACAGTGTCACATTTCTACGCTGCTGCATTCTTTGACCCTGAAGTAGACTGTATCATCGATATCGGTGGACAGGATATGAAATGTATCAAGATTAAGAACCAGACTGTAGATTCAGTACAGCTTAACGAAGCATGTTCATCAGGATGTGGTTCATTCATAGAAACATTTGCAAAATCCCTCAACTTCACAGTTCAGGACTTTGCCAAGGCTGCTTTATTTGCGAACCACCCTATTGACTTAGGAACACGTTGTACAGTATTCATGAATTCCAAGGTTAAGCAGGCTCAGAAGGAAGGCGCTGAAGTTGCAGATATCTCTGCCGGACTTGCTTATTCTGTTATTAAAAATGCTTTATACAAGGTTATCAAGATTTCTGACCCTGATGATTTAGGTAAGCATATCGTTGTTCAGGGTGGTACATTCTACAACGACGCAGTTCTTAGAAGTTTTGAGAAGATTACAGGCGTTCAGGCAATCAGACCTGATATCGCAGGTATTATGGGTGCTTTTGGCGCTGCCCTTATTGCAAGAGAAAGATATGACGGTATATCAGAGTCATCTATGCTTTCTATAGATAAGATTAACTCTCTTACATATGAAACAAAGCTTACAAGATGTAAGGGATGTACTAACAGTTGTCACCTTACAATCAATAAATTCTCTGGCGGCAGACAGTTTATCACAGGTAACAGATGTGAACGTGGACTTGGTAAAGAGAAGAACAAAGAAAAGCTTCCTAACCTTTTCGATTATAAGTTCCACAGACTCTTTGACTATGAACCTCTTTCAGAAGAAAAGGCTACAAGAGGTACTGTAGGTATTCCAAGAGTTCTTAATATGTATGAAAACTATCCGTTCTGGTATACATTTTTCACAAAGCTCGGATACAGAGTTGTACTCTCACCTCAGTCAAGCCACAAGCTTTACGAATTAGGTATTGAATCAATTCCATCTGAGTCAGAGTGTTATCCTGCAAAGCTTGCACATGGTCATATCATGTGGCTTATTAAGCAGGGAGTTAAATTTATCTTCTATCCATGTGTACCTTATGAGCATAACGAATATGAAGGCACTAACAACCATTATAACTGCCCTATCGTTACTTCATATGCTGAGAACATCAAGAATAATGTAGAAGAACTTAAGTCAGAAAATATAGATTTCAGAAATCCTTTCATGTCATTTGAAAGTGAGGAGAAGATATCCAAAAGACTTGTTGAGGAATTCTCATCATACATTCCTGCCGCAGAGATTAAGTCTGCTGTCAAAGCCGGATGGGATGAAATGATGGCTTGCAGACAGGATGTCAGAAATAAAGGTGAAGAAGTAATTGCTTACCTTAACGAAACCGGAAAGCGCGGTATTGTACTTGCCGGCCGTCCTTACCATGTTGACCCTGAAGTAAACCACGGTATTCCTGAACTTATTAATTCATACGGACTTGCAGTACTTACAGAGGACAGTGTTGCACATTTAGGAACAGTTGAAAGACCTCTTATCATTCTTGACCAGTGGATGTACCATTCAAGACTTTACGCTGCTGCTAACTATGTAAAGACTGTAGATAATCTCGACCTTATCCAGCTCAATTCATTTGGATGCGGTCTTGATGCCGTTACTACTGA
>QWCK01004360.1_pt1 | contig 14023 bp, 10 predicted proteins | sample 1972571 | NCBI WGS metagenome assembly QWCK01 (sample SAMN09866710, study PRJNA288562) | Human gut metagenome isolate term2_stool, whole genome shotgun sequencing... | isolation source: gut | host: Homo sapiens | place: USA: California
TCCCGAAAAGGAAGAAGATAAAATAGCACAAGGACATCGGGAAGTAAGTACCGACTTTATGCCTGAACTCAATGATTTTCCTGTAGATATCGGGGAATACGATACGATATTTTTAGGAACACCTGTATGGCGGTATACCATAGCACCGGCGATGAAGCGTTTTTTAGAATCCCACGATGTATCCGGAAAAGTTATCTATCCTTTTGTGACCGGCGAAGAAAGTGCGGGACATGCATTAACCCATTTTGCTGCCTATGTAGGAGATTGTTTTGTGAAATCCGGATTATATGTCCGTTTTGGGAGTTTTGGAATGGTGACAAATGAAAAACAAATTGAAAATTGGGCCAAAGATGCTCTGCAAGGATGAGAAGGAAATATAAAAGTTTTAACAGTTTATTTTAGACAGGCAAAAGAAGCGGCAGATCTCCTGATATAAAAGGCACCAGGAGGAGATAAAACGGATAATGATACATTGTATGGGCAAGTCGTAAAACACCCCTACTTTTTTATTACAGGAAAATAATTCACAAAATTTCTTTATAAATCAAGAATTTTTTCTTGACATTGTTCCCGTTCTGTAGAATAATCAAAAATAAACAAAATATGCCTGCAGGCATAAAGGAGAACGGAAGGGGTTGTTGGAGTTATGGCAGAAACGGCTTGGTCACTGGTGCCTCCTATCATCACAATTATTTTGGCACTGGCTACTAAAGAAGTTTATATGTCTTTGGCCATTGGAATTTTTATCGGGGTACTGATGTTTACCGGATTTAATATTCTTGGCTCAATTGATTTGATGTTTAATATTATGTCGGATAAAATAGGGGGCAATGTTAATATCCTCGTATTTTTAGTGCTTTTAGGAATTATTGTGGCGGCTATCCAGAAATCGGGAGCTTCCCAGGCTTATGGAGATTTGGCAGCCAGAAAAATTAAAGGGAAACGGTCCGCACTCTTTGTTACGATGGCTTTGGGACTTTTGATTTTTATTGATGATTATTTTAATTGTCTGACTGTCGGAACCGTTATGCGCCCGGTGACGGATCGTTTTCAGATCACCCGGGCAAAACTCGCTTATATTATTGATGCTACAGCAGCACCGATTTGCATTATTGCACCGGTGTCAAGCTGGGCGGCGGCAGTGTCGTCTTCTCTGCCCGAAAACAGCGGGATTGACGGATTTGCTTTATTTTTAAATACGATTCCCATGAACCTCTATGCATGGCTTACACTTATATTCATGGCGTTTATCATTTTTGTCAATAAAGATTTTTCCCGAATGGCGGATTTTGCAGAGAAAAGTGGAAACACGTTGGTTATTCCTGAAGAATATGCCGAAGATGAGACTACGGTACCTGTAGGAAGAGGCGGGATTCTTGATTTGGTGCTTCCCCTTTTTGTACTGATTGGCAGTTGTATTTTCGGAATGCTTTATACAGGGGGCATTTTAGAAGGAAAAGGCATTGCCGATGCGTTTGCGGAATGTGAATCGGCAAAGGGGCTTGTTATGGGTTCATTCATGGCGCTCGTGTTTACCTTTTTACTTTATGTACCGCGGAAGATTCTTGATTTTTCCACATTCTGCTCCTGTTTTGTCAACGGGTTTAAGCAAATGGCTTCTGCGATATTTATTTTGTGTTTGGCATGGACCTTGTCCGGTGTCTGCGGGCAGGACTATTTGAATATCGGCGGCTATGTCGGTTCTGTTGTCAGCGGAAACCAGACAGTGGAAATGATGATGCCGGCTGTATTTTTCCTGGTGGCTTTAGGACTTGCTTTTGCAACAGGAACTTCCTGGGGTACTTTCGGGATTTTGATTCCGATTGTTCTTGCCGTGGCGGGTTATGATATGAATTTGGCAACAATTACGGTTGCCGCTGTTCTTGCAGGTTCGGTCGGCGGAGACCATGTATCTCCGATTTCCGACACGACGATTTTGGCATCGGCAGGAGCACAGTGCCATCATATTGACCATGTGTCGACCCAGATTCCCTATGTGCTTTGCGTATCTTCCTGCTGTTTTATCGGGTATATCGTTGCAGGCTTTACCGGGGACGGATTAATAGGAACAGCGACCGGGATTGTTTTGTTATTCGGTGTGATGACCGGATTGTATAAATTTAAAATGAGATAAGAGAAGAAAACAGGATTCCCGTAAGGGGATCCTGTTTTTGCATGTTCAGAAAAACTTTTCTTTTGTTTTTATAAAAAGTGAAAGAATGAGAAGAATGATGAGCAAAGCAAAAATAGAAATTGACCAGGAAATTCCGATGTGCATCAATCCGGGAAAAGAAAACTCTATAGGAAACAGCATGACGGAAATTATTCCTGAAGAAATACAAGCAATGGCAAGCATTTGTTTCTTTCTATAAAAGGAAAGAATGTAAAGAAAGCCGCTGAGAAGTCCGGAAAGACCGGCAAAAATAAAATAACCGTATTTCCAGGCGGCCAAGGAAATAATAGATAATAAGATGGAGTATTTCATAAATCCTCGCTTTGAAATATTTATTTCCTATATGATAGCAGACGGTAATGAAAAATGCATAAGAATTTACGTAAATGGAATGAAGGCGGAGCAGGAAGTTCTCCGATGTATGATATACTTGAATAAATAAAATAAGGGTGTGAAGTGATGATGCATAATGAACAGAAAGTAACAGATGCCATATATTGGATCGGCGCCAATGATTTTGTGACGCCTCGTTTTGAGAATTATATACCGATGAACAACGGCGTATCGTATAACAGTTACTTCATTGATGATAAAAAAACATGCGTGATTGATGCGGTGGATCAGACGGCACGGGATATATTCATGGAGAATGTGAAAGTTCTTTTGCGCGGCCGTCCATTAGATTATGTTGTTGTGAATCATATGGAACCTGATCATTCAGGCTCTCTTTTTACGTTGCTGGAAACGTATCCGGAAGCGAAGCTGTGTATCAGTCCTACGGGCATGAAAATGTTCATGCAGTATTTCCACCTGCCTTTGAACGATCGTTTTATACCGGTTAATGAAAATCTGGTTTTAAATCTGGGATCGCATACGCTTCGTTTTATAACAGCGCCCATGGTTCATTGGCCGGAGGTGACTTTTACCTATGAAGAAACGGAGAAAATTTTATTTTCCGCTGATCTTTTCGGCACACTGGGGGCACTCCAGGGCAGCATTTTTGCCGATACGTCGGAGGAGAATATTGTTCTTTCAGAAGAAATGCGGACGTATTATATGAATGTCATCGGCCGGTACGGCAGACAGGTAACGGCAGCAATGAAAAAGCTGGAACCGATGAAACTTCATATGATTTGTCCGCTTCATGGACCTGTATACAGAAAAAGAGAGGATATTGAAAGCATCTTAACACATCATGAAACAATGGCGTCCTGGCAGCCCGAGTATAAATCCGCTACGATTTTCTTCGCTTCTCCTTATGGAAATACGGCGTTTGCTGCACAACGGTTGGCCTTTCTTTTAGGGAATAAGGGTGTCACAAATATCAAACTTGTTGATTTATGTACTACACCATTTACTTCAGCCTGGGCGGAAACGATACGGCGGAGTCATATTGTTTTAGCCGCGCCGACGATGGACATGGGATTGAATCCGTTAATGAAAACCTTTTTGTCAGAATGTACGCACAAAGGAATTGAAAACAGGACGGTATCCATTATTGGAAACAGCAGTTGGGCACCTTATGTAAGTGTGAAACTGATGAAAGAAGTCGTGGCAGGATGGAAAAATTGCCGGATGCTGGGAGAGGATGTGCATGTTCTTTCTTCAGCGGGTAAAGAGGAAGAAAGACGACTGGAAGAATTAGCCGGTGTGATAGCAGAAGATATTTTGAAATAAGGTAAAATAATGAATTGGAGAATTTTACTGGTCGCAGTTTTGGCAGCAGGGATGGTTTTATGTACCGGTTGCGGGAAACCGGCTGTCCGGGTCAGGCAGGTAGAGGAAATAAAAGCTCCTTTTGTTATAGAGATATCATCTGAAGCAGAGGCGCTTCATACGGAACAGGTGATTCCGTCGGTGTCGGGACCCGTGATATCTGAACTTCCGGCAGCAGGGACAAAAGTAGAAGCCGGCAGCTTATTATTTCAAATAGATGCATCCTCTTATGAGGCACAGGCGGCGGCTTTGGAAAATCAGATAGGGTCAGCCTATTCTTCCGGGGCGGAGAGGCCGTCATATAATGCAGAAAATGACGACAGCATGGAAGCATCTTTACTCCGACAGGGCATTATTACCCGTGCGGAGTATGAACAAATTCAGAGGAGAAAAGGAAATATAAGCCGGACATTGGCAAACAGGGCCGGTCCGGCGGCTGAGGGGATTAGGGAATCACTGGCGGCCGTACGGAAATCCATTGCCGCTTGCGGAGTCCGTGCTCCTATAGACGGAACCGTTTCCGCCGTCTATCTGGATAAAAATAAAATAGCGGCGGCAGGACAGACGGCTATGGTGATATGTCAGGATACACCGGTTATATTTTCTTTCGGATTACCTGCCGGCTGGGATGAGTTTATCGAAAGAACCAAAAATGAAAAAATGCTTACCGTCACGGTTTTCGATAATGACCATGTATGGTATGGGGAACTGAAGAAACAGGAAAGCAACGGGAACAATAAATATACAGTTTACAAGGTCCAGATTGATAATCCGGAAGGGGAGCTTGTTTTCGGAAAAAATTATACGGTACGGTTAAGCAGCAGTGAAAATATCCCGGCGGTAGTGATACCTAAGACAGCGCTGAGAGGAGAAAATACAGTGGCAGTAGTCACGGATGATTCGCTTATTGACATAAAAACGATCATGATAGGGCATATAGATGGAGAGTATGTCTATGTGCTGGACGGACTGCATGCAGGAGATCGTGTTGTTTTGCATTCTTCGGAGGATATTGAAATAGGTATGCCGGTGACGGCTACTACTATGAAATAAAAAATGGCAGTGTCTGTAAAAACAGCACTGCATTTTTAGCAGGAGATACATATGCGGTGGACGCGGGAAGATTATCATGGAACAGCCGTAGAAACGGCAAAGCATTTAATTGGGGCGGTACTCGTTCGTGAAACGGATGAGGGTGTTATCAAAGGGCGGATTACGGAATGTGAAGCTTACGGCGGATATTACCGCGGGAAAAATGATGACGGAGCGCATTCTTATAAAGGAATTACACCCAGAACGAAAGTTATTTTCGGTGACGGCGGACATATTTACGTATATTTGATTTACGGAATGTACTGGTGCATGAATGTAGTTTGCGGATATGAGGGCGAAGGATATGCCGTGCTTCTCCGTGCTATAGAACCGTTAGAAGGGGTGGAGCTTATGCAAAAGAGACGAGGAAATGTCAAAGGACGGTTGTTGACCGCGGGACCCGGACGACTTGCAATGGCTATGGGGATAGACTCTTCTTTTTACGGAGCGGATTTAGTCACGGGAAATGTGTATATCGAAGAGGGAAGAGAAAAAGTACAGGTAGAATCCTCAAAAAGAATTCACATTGATTATGCCGTGTATGGGAAAAAATTCCCTTGGCGGTTTACGATGAAAGGCAGTTCTTGGATTTCTAAATAAAACTGGCATAAAGGAGGATATATGAACTATATTTCTTATTATGATTCACCACTGGGAAAAATAATGCTTACTTCTGACGATCAAGCGATAACGGGTGTCCGGTTTGAAAAACGAACGGCATTTGGGGCTGACCCGGATAAAAACCGGACAAAAAAAGAACCCCCGGTTTTTATAGAAGCAAAAGCCTGGATGGACATTTATTTTGCAGGAAGAAATCCGGGAAAGATTCCGTTACTCCGTTTGGACGGAACAGAATTCAGAAAGAAAGTATGGAAGATACTCCTTACGATTCCTTATGGAAGAACAGTTACCTATGGAGAAATAGCCGCAGCAATCATGAAAGAAACGGGGCAGAAGAAAATGTCCGCCCAGGCAATTGGCGGAGCGGTAGGTCATAACCCGGTTCCTCTATTTTGTCCCTGTCACCGTGTAGTGGGAGCGGGAGGAAATCTTACCGGGTATGCAGGCGGCATTGATAGAAAGCAGGCGTTGCTGGCGCTGGAAAATATAGATATGACCGCTTTCTTTATTCCGAAGAAAAAACACAGGATATCAGAATAAGAAACGGTTTTATTGGGAACGGACGGAAAAATAAGGAGAATCCCTTTGTAGAAAACAGATGGCGTCTTCTGTATAATAAAAAAGTATAAAAAATCGCTGAGGAGCTTACGATTTATGAAATTACTGCGTTTAATTTTGCAGGGATTTAAGTCTTTTGCAGATAAAACGACAATTGAATTTGCTGAGGGAATGACTGTCATTGTAGGACCGAACGGATGTGGGAAAAGCAATATTTCCGATGCTGTCCGCTGGGTCTTGGGAGAGCAGAATATACGAAATCTCCGGGGACAGAAAACGGAAGATATCATCTTTTCGGGGGCGGAAGGAAGAACGCCGAAAAATGCGGCGGAAGTAACGCTGGTTCTTGACAACTCAGGACATGAGCTTCCTTTGGATACGGCGGAGGTGGCTATCACAAGACGAGTACTCCGGAATGGAGAAAGTGAATTCCGGATGAACAAAAGAAGCTGCCGTCTAAAAGATATCCAGGAACTGCTTGCAACAACAGGGCTTGGTAAGGGAACAATGGCTATTATCGGACAAAACAGAGTAGATCAGGTATTGACTGCGCAACCGGAGGAAAGGCGTCTGATTTTTGAGGAAGTGGCAGGAATCAGTCTGTACAGGATGCGTAAAAATGAAGGACTCAGAAAACTTGAAAAAACGGCAGAAAATATGGAACGCGTCCGCGACCTGACAGCACTTTTGGATGAGCAGCTCGTGCCGCTCAAAGAAGGCGCGGAGAAAGCTCGTGTTTACAAATCCTTAGTGAAGGATAAAAAAGCAGTGGAAGCGACGATGTCTCTTTTAAAAATGACATCCATAGGGCGTATGCTTGCCCGTTACGAGAATGAATATAACGCACTGGCTGATGAAAATGTGGAATGGCAAACCCGATTATCCCAATTTTCCGCAGAAAAAGCGGCGCTGGAAGAAAAAATAATCTCTCATCAGGAAAAGATAAGAAAGATGGGAGAAGAAAGTGCAGCCGGCCAACGACTGATGGAAACGCTTCGCGGGGATTACAGGGTCAAAGAAGAAGCCCTTCATCACGGAGAGGAAGAAACCATTCGCTTGCAGGAGGAAGAATCGGACCAGACGGAAGCGGAAAAAGAACTGGCGGAAGAAATACGGGAGATTGAAAAAGAGCTGGTTGCCTCTGAAAAATTATGGAAAGAAAAACAAGATCTTTTGAAAGAGGAATTGATAAAAAAAGAAAAAATCACGGAGGATTTAAATCAGGCAGAAACGGAATACAAGGAAAAATTGGCGGTCAACCGGAAAAAATTGGCAGAGAAAGAACGACTGTCCCGGGAAATTGCTTATGGAAATACAGAAAAAAACCGATTGCTTGCAGAAAAAGAAAAGTACAGCTTGGCGGAAAAAGAAGCGGAAGCTGTACGGCTTGGTATGGAAAAACAGTACGAGTCGCTGTTGAACAAGGAAAACGATATCCGCCTGCATATGGAAAAACTGGAAAACAACGGAAATCGGGACGGAAATTCCCTTAAAGAAGCCATGGATAAGCAATACCGGTTGTTGAACAGGCAAAATGACTTACAATCCCAACGTGTACAAATCCGTTCCAGAAAAGAATATCTCGAACGGGCGGAAAAGGAATACACTAATTTCTCCGGGACGACAAAAACGATTATGGAAAGCCGCAGTCTTTGGGGAGAACACATCCTGGGCATGGTAGGCGAATTATTGCGTGTGCCGCCCGCATATACCAAGGCGGCGGAAGTGGCTTTGGGAAATTCGGTGTCTTACATTGTGACCGATACGGCAAAAGCGGCGGCAGATATCATTTCATGGCTGAAAAAGAATAATTTGGGACGCACCACCTTTTATCCGCTTGAATCCATGCGACCCGGGAAAAATGATAAAAATGAAAGACAAGCCGTGCAGGAGAAAGGGATTTGCGGGATTGCTTCCGACTTGTTTCATTATGAAGACGATTATAAAGATCTCATGGAAGCCATTTTGGGAAGAACATTAATTGCTGAAAATTTGGCAGCGGCAAGAGAGGTTTCAAGAAAGTACAATTATCGCCTTCGCCTGGTTACATTAGATGGACAAGTGGTTAACCCGGGTGGTTCCATGACTGGCGGTTCCATGAAGAAACGAGAAAATACTTTTTTCGGGCGTCGGCAGGAAATACAGGAACTTTTAAAGCAGGAAGCGGAGAACGAAAAAGAAATATCCCGTTGCGCGGAAGAAAAAAGAAAGCAAGATGATTTTTGTGCGGCCTTATCGGAAAAAGTTACCCGTGAAAGAGAAGAGTGGCAGGCTTTAAAGGTGAAGTTGGCAGAGGTAAACGGCCAAAAAGATGGGGTTTCTCAGACCATAAATACACAAAAAATAGTAGAAAAACGAAGCGGGAGAGAAATAGAGTCGATTGAAGAAAATTTAGAATTGCTCTTGCAGAATATAGAAAGTAATCAAAGACAATTATCGGAGTTTCATGACATTCCCGATGTAGGAGAAGATGAAAAAAGCGGCAGACTCCGGAAACTACTGAAAGAAGAGGAAGATTGCCTCGTCAGTATTCATGTAGAGGTAACGAAAGCGGAGGAAGCTGTCAGTTTCGGAAGGCGTGCTCAAAAAGAGCGAGAAGAAGCGAAACGGGAACAAGAGAAAGACAGAAAAGAATTAGCACAGAAAATAGAGGAAAACAGAAAATTAAAAGAAACATTGCGTCAGGAAATTCGGGAGTTGGCAGAGAAATTCAGCGAGGCGGAGAAAAATTGGGAAGCCTCTAAAAAGAAGCAGGAAGAAGTACAAAATGCTTCCGATGAATTTGCTTTGCACCGGAAAAGAAATGATGATGGCTGGAGAGAGGCGCAGGAAAAATCGGCGGCTATCAGTAAAGATATGGCGGACAGAAAAGCCAGAATCGACAGTTTTAAGGCACAGGAAATGGAAGAACTGGAAAATCTCAAGGTACAGAATCTGACGCTTGAAACCGCTGAAGCATTGCGGCTTTCCGGTTCCATGGCGGACATGAAAGAAAAACAAAGTCGTCTGGAAGACAGTATGGCAAAGTTAGGGAGTGTAAATCCCAACGGAGAAGAAGAATATGAATTGCAGTTGCGGCGTCGTAAATTTTACGAAACCCAGATTGAAGATTTGAAGAAAGCAAGAGCGGGACTGGAAACGGTCATTCATGATATTGATACGACAATGTCATCCCGGTTTGCTGAAGCGTTTAAGGAAATCAATATAGAATTCGGTCGTATTATGCAGATTATGTTTTCAGGAGGAAAGGCACGGCTGGAACTGACCGATGAGGCGCATCCGCTCGAAGGCGGGGTGGAGATGTATTTGCAACTCCCCGGAAAAAAAAGGCAGCCTCTGACCTTGATGTCCGGCGGGGAAAGAGCACTTACCGTCATTGCATTGCTTATGTCCTTCATGGCTTACCGACCCGCTCCCTTTTGTTTTGTCGATGAAATAGATGCGGCACTGGACGATGCCAATGTATCACGGTACAGCAGGATGATAGCCGATTATAAGCGGCGGACACAGTTTATCGTGATTTCCCACAGGAAACGCACTATGGAATTTGCGGATACTCTCCAAGGTGTTACAATGGGTGAAAAAGGAGTATCTTCCTTGGTGACAGTGCGGGTCGGTGATTATATAAAGGAGGAAGAAAATGGGATTTCTGGATAAAGTTCGAAGCGGTTTGAAAAAAACAAAAGCCAGCTTAATAAAAAATATAGAAACCGTAGTCATTGGATATGCGGAAATTGACGATGATTTCCTGGAAGAATTGGAAATGGTTCTTTTGTCAGGAGATTTGGGTGTAAGGACGACAGATTATCTGATGCGCCGAATCAGAAGAGGTGTTACGGAAGGAATCATTCACAATACCAATGAAGTCATGCCTTTTATGGAAAAAACGGTAGCGGATATGTTGGCTGAAAATGAAAATGAAATGAAAGAAGTCCATCATCCAGAAGTATATTTGGTGGTGGGGGTCAACGGTGTCGGCAAAACGACGACGATTGGCAAATTATCGTCCCGCTTTCATGCGGAAGGGAAAAAAGTTCTGCTTGCCGCAGCGGATACCTTCAGGGCGGCCGCTTCAGAACAGCTGACGATTTGGGCGGAGAGAACGGGCGCCGATATTGTCAAACATGCGGAAGGCGCCGATCCGGCGGCAGTGGCCTTTGATGCGGTGACAGCCGCTAAAGCGAGAGGATCCGATGTGGTTCTGATTGATACGGCAGGAAGGCTGCAAACCAAAGTCAACTTGATGGAAGAATTGGCTAAAATCAGCCGGGTGGTAAAAAAAGTAATTCCTGATGCTCCCCATCAAACGATTCTCATATTGGATGCGACGACCGGACAAAATGCGGTGAGCCAGGCAAAAAATTTCGGTGAAATTGTACCTCTTACAGGGGTTATTTTGACAAAATTGGATGGAACCGCCAAGGGCGGGGTGGTGCTCTCTGTACATGAAGAACTTCATGTGCCGGTACAATGGATTGGACTGGGTGAAAGGGAAGAAGATTTGCAGAAGTTCAATGCCGCTGATTTTGCAAAGGCTCTTTTTGAATCGGAAGAACATCAGTTAGAAGTATCTACAAAAATTTAGTAAGAAAAAAGAGTGCACAGCTTATGATGACTGTGCACTCTTTTGTTATTCGTAAGACCGGAACGGACGGTCTTTTTTCGGTTTATTTTTCGGTTTTACATAGAGTCCCATTTCTATTTTTTCATGATGGATTTCTTTATAAAGCGCAATCATCATCAAGATAATAACAAGAGAAAATGGAAGTGCCGAAATAATCACAATGTTCTGCAAGGCCGATAATCCGCCGGCAACCAGTAAAATACCGGCAATGGAGGAAATCAGTAATCCCCAAATGACTTTTACATAATTGTGAGGAAAACGGTTTCCGTCTTCGGAGAGCATAGAAAGTACATAAGTAGCGGAGTCTGCCGAAGTGATGAAAAAAGTAAAAATAAGAAATACGGCAAGCAAAGAAAGATAGAAGCCGTAAGGGTATTGATTGAAGACACCGAATAAAACGGTTTCTGAGGACATGTCCGCCAGTGTTACGTCAGAGAGAGAAGCCTGCGTGGCGGCGGTTCCGAATACGGAAAACCAAAGGAAACTGAAAATCGTAGGAACGAGCAATACGTGAATCAGAAATTCCCGGATTGTCCGGCCTTTTGAAATCTGTGCAATGAAGATGCCGACAAAAGGAGCCCAGGAAATCCACCATGCCCAGTAAAAGATGGTCCAGTTTTGTATCCATTCCTGACGTGTCGGGTACAGACTGGCGGTACGGAAACTCATACGCAGGAAATCATTCAGATACATGCCGATTGTTCCTACAAAGGAATTCATAAATAAAGTGGAAGGACCTAAGACAATTAGTAATGCCATAAGCCCGATGGCTAAAATGATATTCAAGTTGGATAATATTTTGACACCTTTGCCGATGCCTGACAGAGCGGAAACGACAAAACAGCCGGTGCAGACAAGAATAATTATGACCTGTACGGCGGCGGTATTTGGAATGCCGAATAAATAAGAAAGTCCTCCGTTAATTTGGACAGCGCCGAACCCGAGGGAAGCGGCGACACCGATAGCGGTGACGAAAATAGTCAGACCGTCTATGATTTTTCCCGGAAGGGTTTCTGTTTTATTTCCAAATAAAGGTTTTAAGGTGGCGGAAAGGAGCGACTTTTCCTTTTTTCTGAATTTAAAGTATGCCAAGGAAAGAGCAATAATGCCGTAGACGGACCAGGCATGAATGCCCCAGTGAAAAAATGTATATTTTAGAGAATCTGCCAGTGCCTGCTTGCTGCCCGGCGGAGCCACAGGAGAAGAAACGGCAAAATGGGATAGCGGCTCCGCTGCCCCGAAGAATATCAGCCCAATTCCCATACCGGCGGAAAACAGCATGGAGAGCCAGGAAAGTTTTGTATATTCCGGTTTTGAATCGGGATCGCCCAGGCGAATCCGGCTGGCAGGACTGCATATAATGAAAAGACAAAAAGCCACAATACTACCGACAAGAAGCAAATAAAACCAACCGAAATTTTGTGTAATATAATTTTTAATGCCGCCTGTAGCTGTTTCAAAATGACCGGGAAAGAAGAGGGCGATTAAAACGACAGCGAGTGTAAATACAACAGATCCTGTAAAAACGGAAGTGACTGTTGGGAAAAAACGGGTAAAGAGATTTTTTGGCGAGGTCATTCCGTTGGAATACATGGCGGAATGACAGTTTTCTTTTGTTTCTATATTTTCTTTTTTCAAAAAAAAGACTCCTTTCTATAACTTTTACCTATGTAACTTGTAAATAAAAATGTTGCTATAAGTTAAGAAAAATAATAAAACAAGTAATCTGAAAATTAATCCGTTCGGACAATAAAAAATGATTCAAAAATCTTCCGGTTTCCACAAGAATAGACCTTTGAATCATTGATTATTATGGAAGGACGTTATCCTTTGATTTGGAAATACTTTTTCATATAATCGACAAATATTTGCACCGGTGTGGACTGAAGCATAGCTTCTTTATAAATCAAATGGCTAGGGCGTAAAAGAGGATTTCCGTGATTGTCATAAATCATCTGCTTATCCACCTGTTCATTGCATTTCGAAAGCATATCTTCCGGAATCAAAGAGTGTCCCAGACCGTGATTGACAATTTCCACGCAAGTCAAACAATCACTGACAGTAAGAGAAAAATGGGGGGAGTCGGCAAAGTTTTGCCGCCACCAGCGGCTTCGCAGTTCATCAAGAGAAGGATCACTCTGATAACGGATAGAAGGCTGTTCCGCCAGCGTATCAAAGTCGATTTTTTGGGCGGAAATAAGATAGAGCGGAGCGTCTTCCAAAAGAATATCCGCATCCGACCATTCCTGATTACCGCGAACGATAGCCAGATGAATATCTTCTTTCTTGACCAGTTTGACCAGCCTGTCACTGGTATCTGTCGTTAAAGAAATTTCAATATCACTATATTCATCAACAAAACCTTTCAATATGGCAGGCATATGAGATTGGGAAAAAGATTGGGAAGCACCGATACGGAGAACACCGGAGATGGAATTCGGCTCATGAGTGACAAAGTTTTTCATATCCTGGTATTGCTGGAGTTCTTTTTCCGCAAAAGAAAAGAGTCTGTTTCCCGCATCCGTGAAATGAACGCCTTTATTTGTGCGGATAAATAAAAGACATCCGATTTCTTTCTCCATTTGACTCAAGCGGTAAGTCAGAGAAGGCTGTGTCATAAATAAACGTTTAGCCACTTTATTGATGCTCCGCTCTTCCCGGAGATAAATTAAAATTTTCCAATCCGTATTGTTCATGTAAACACCCCAATGCTTTTTTGTGGATAGATGGTGAAAAACACCTTATAAAACTTTTTTATTATTATAACATGAAAGTGAAATATAAAAAAGTCTTATATCGGCTAATAGATAAGCAGAGAAGCAAAACGGATTTCATTTTCATGTTAAACTATAGAAAAGAAATGTTTTTATGACAAAATAATTTATTTTACAGGAAGCATTATGAAATATCCGAAAATTGGAAATGTGAAATTGAACGGTTGGGCATGTCTGGCGCCTATGGCAGGCGTCAGCGATTTGGCGTACCGTGTCATTGCAAAAAAAATGGGCGCGTCACTGACAACTGCAGAAATGGTAAGCGCCAAAGGACTTTATTACGGGAATGAAAAAACGAAAGAGATGCTCAAAATAGCTCCGGATGAACATCCTGTGGCGCTCCAGCTTTTCGGTTCCGATCCCGACATCATGGCATGGGGAGCAAAAATTATGGAGCAGGCAGGTCCTGATTTCATTGACATCAATATGGGATGCCCTATGCAGAAGGTGGTAAAAAACGGAGAC
>QWCK01004365.1_pt1 | contig 14012 bp, 11 predicted proteins | sample 1972571 | NCBI WGS metagenome assembly QWCK01 (sample SAMN09866710, study PRJNA288562) | Human gut metagenome isolate term2_stool, whole genome shotgun sequencing... | isolation source: gut | host: Homo sapiens | place: USA: California
TACCTGGTGGCATTCCAGCTTTCTTCGCAGCTCGGCAACGTGATCCTGTCGACCCCGCTGGGCTCGCTCCGTGACCAGATTGGTTACCAGTCAACGTTCTTCGTCATCTCGGGCGTTGTCTTCGTCGCAGGTGTGATCGCGGTCTTCGCGCTCAAGCGCGACGACGAAGCCGTGGTCAACCCCGAAGAAATCCCAACCCGCTAGCCCGCAACGTTTTTAGAAAGGTTTCATCATGCAACCCCTCCACCACACCAATGACCGCTGGTACCCCTCGTTCCATGTCGCAGCCCCTGGTGGCTGGATCAATGACCCGAATGGCCTCTGCTTTTTCGACGGCCGGTTCCACGCTTTCTACCAGCATCACCCGTACAGCCCAGCGTGGGGCCCGATGCACTGGGGCCACGCTTCCTCCGCGGACCTGCTCGAGTGGCGCGAAGAGCCTATCGCTCTAGCGCCGGGTGATCCCGGGTCCGATGACGCCGACGGCATCTGGTCCGGTTCCGCTGTCGTCCACGATGGCACGCTGTATGCGTTCTATACGGGCAACCGCTGGGTCAACGGCGTCGATGACAAGGACGGCAAGTTCCAGACCCAGATGCTGGCCACCTCTACCGACGGTATCTACTTTGAGAAGCACGGCGCCGTCGTCCCGCCCGTCAACGCGGACGCGCGCGACCCGAAAGTGTTCTCCCACGACGGCCGCTGGTACATGACCATCGGCGCCGAAGTAGACGGCCGTGGCCACGTGCTGCTGTACACTTCCGAGGACCTCTACAACTGGTCCGAGGCAGGCTCCCTCTTCATCGACCCAGACCCGAACGTCTTCATGGTCGAGTGCCCCGATTTCTTCTTCCTCGACGGCAAGTGGGTGCTCATCTACGGCCCGATGGTGCGCACGCCGATCCGCTCCGGGTACAGCCTGCGCAATGGCCACAACGTCGGCTACGTTGTGGGCTCGTGGGAGCCCGGCGCGCAGTTCGTGCCCGAAACCGACTTCCGGCTTCTCGACTGGGGCCACCACTTCTACGCCACCCAGTCCTTCGCCGCCCCCAACAACCGGCGCCTGGCGTTCGGCTGGATGGGCGAGTTCGCTCACCCGCTCGCCTCGCGCGAGGACGGCTGGTCCGGCCAGCTCAGCCTGCCTCGGGAACTCTCGCTTAGCGACGCCCTCACGCTCCACTGCGCGCCCGCCCCCGAAATCGCCGAGCTTTTCGGCCCCGCCGAGACGCACGACGCCACCCTCCAAGCAGGCGAAACAACCACCCTTGCCCCGCTCGAGGAGGCATGGCTGCGCGTCACCCCCGACCTGGAGCAGCTCGTCCCGCTGCAGACAAACACCTGCGAGCAGGTGGTCCTCCACCTCATTCGTGACGACGCCCGCTGCGCCCACATCGTGTTCGACACCCTCGCCGAGCGCATCCACCTAGTACTTGCGCGGGGCAACGGCGCCGGCAGCGGTTACCGTTCCATGCCTTGGACCCCGGGCGATGCCTTGGACATCTACTTAGACCGTGGCTCCATCGAGCTGTTCACCGCGGACGCCACGGAGACGCTCTCCTCCCTCGACTTCCTCGGTGAGGGGCCGCGCACCGTGGAAATCGAGCCCGTGGCTGGCCCCGTCGGCGTCAACGTGGAAGTGCGCCCGCTGAAGCGAGATTAACCCCGCCCGCAGCAGACGCAATTCTGTTCACAAAATCCCGACTATTCCCGCAAGCCCCCGTCCCCCAGCGCTACTTCGCCACGAAGTAGCGCTGCTTGTTTACAAACTCGTCCATCCCGAGCGGCCCGAGCTCGCGACCGAAGCCGGAGTTCTTCACGCCGCCGAACGGCAGTCCGGCACCGCGGGCCTGCGGGATGTTGACGTGGATCATGCCGGTGACAACCTGGTTGGCCACCTTCTTGGCGCGCTCCTCGTCGGTGGAGAACACCGCGCCACCGAGTCCGTAGCGGGAGTTGTTGGCCAGCTCCACGGCTTCCTCGTCGGAGGACACCTTGTAGATCTCCACGACCGGGCCGAAGAACTCTTCGTAGTAGGAATCGGAGCCGACTGGGATGTCGGTGATGACGGCCGGGGTGAAGTAAGCGCCCTCCCCTGTCAGTTGGCCACCGCAGTGGAGGGTGGCGCCGGCTTCGACGGCTGCGGCGACTTGGTCGCGCAGCGTCTCGGCTGCTTCACGGGAGGACAGCGGGTAGTAGCAGCCGCGCTCTGGGGAGAACGGGTCACCCTGGCGAAGCTCGGACACGGCGTCCACCATCTTGGAAACGAACTCGTCGTAAATGTCGTCCATCACGATGATGCGCTTGTTGGAGGTGCACGCCTGGCCGACGTTGCTCATGCGCTTCTTCATGGCGGTGCGCACTTCGCGATCAATATCGTCGGTATCCAGGACGATGTATGCGTCGGTACCGCCGAGCTCCAGCAGGGCCTTCTTCAGGTTGGCGCCAGCTGCCTTCGCAACGGCCTTGCCTGCCCCCTCGGAACCGGTGAGTGATACGCCTTGCACGCGTGGATCCGCGAGCAGGTCTTCGATCTGGCTGTGACTGATGCGCCGGTAGCTGAACACGCCTTCGGGCACGCCGGCGTCGTCGAAGATCTGCTGGATCGCTTCGGCGGAATGCGGGCAGATGGACGCGTGCTTGAGGATGATGGTGTTGCCCGCCATCAGCGTCGGCGCCGCAAAGCGTGCGACTTGGTAGTACGGGAAGTTCCACGGCATCACGCCGACGATCACGCCAAGTGGCACTTTGCGGATCACGATGTCCCCACCGTCGTGCGGCAGCGGTTCGTCCGCGCCGAATTCGGCGCCGTGGTCTGCGTAGTAGTTGCAAATTTCCACGCATTCGCTGACTTCCCCGTCGCCTTGGTCAATGGCTTTACCCATCTCTTCAGCGATGATTTTCACGAGGGTGTCGCGGCGCTCTTCGAAAAGCTGAGCAACTTTGCGCAGGTATGCGGCGCGTTCCTCGTAGCTGAGGGCACTCCATGTCTTGTACGCAGCGTCGGCGCGCTGGAGGGTGTCCTGCAGCTCCTGGTCGGTGGTCTGCTCAAACGTTGCGACGATCTCATTCGTCGCCGGATTTTGTACTCGATATGTCGTAGCCATGGCCCCACGCTACAGCCTCTTCCCGCTTTTCGACGCCCATTCACCCACCTTTACGCCAGTTCCCAGACTGGGCCAACCGCAGATTTCCATTGTTCTGTAACATACGCTAGAGTGTCTTTCGCACCTAGTGCGTATTCCTCCATAGCTCAGTTGGCAGAGCATTCGACTGTTAATCGAAGGGTCACTGGTTCGAGCCCAGTTGGAGGAGCAAAGCGAATGGCCCGAGGTTTCCGCATCCTCGGGCCTTTCGCTTATCCTGATGGTATCCCCCGTGTCTTGTATCGAGAGGTCAGCCATGCAAACCCAGTCCTCTTCAAAGAAGAAAACAACCCTCGCTTGGATCGCTTTAGCCGTTGGCGCAATCATGTTGTTCTCAGGCGGCATCGGCGGTGTCCTGTTTGCCGCGGCATTCATTGTGCCCGGCTCATGGTGGATGTGGTGCGAGGCCCAGGACAAAAAGCACTACAAAGAGTCACAAGAAGCCGCTACGAATCATGCACAACTTCGCAAGCTCCTCGATCCTGAACGTGACGCGTTGGTGCTCAGCAGCATGGGCGATGCTCCGCAATTCACCCCGGTGAACCGCAGGTGGCCTTTTGTTTGGCTTGCTGCGCTCGTTTTGTTCATCGCTGGCGGCAACCTCTCCCCTGAACTTGAATCCACTCCAGATACAGAGCCCACACCAACTAGCGCTGCACCGACAACTACTTCTGCCGCGAGTGAATCCACCTCAGCAGTAACCACCACAACACGCACGTCGACGACCAGCTCCACTCACAGCAGCTCTACCCTGAGCAGTGTTACAACCGAGGAGACCACGGCAGGCATCGCCAAATTCGCCGACATCCCAGCCGAAGAACCTGCACAAGCTCCTGCACCTGAGCCCGTAATTGAACAACCAGTACCAGCTGCGCCTGCCCCAGCACCAGCCCGTGTTTACTACGCCAACTGCTCCGAAGCACGCGCAGCTGGGGCCGCACCGATCTATGAGGGACAACCAGGCTACAGCAGGAAGCTCGATCGCGACGGCGACGGCATCGCTTGCGAATAGTTGGCCGACCCGCTGACCACCTACTATTACCTGGAAATCAGACCCAGATGCCACAAAGGAATCTGACGTGCGATTCGACTACTGGACCGTTCGGGCAGTACCCCAGCCGATGGGGATCACCACCATCGGCGTGGGTGTAATCGTGCTCGATCCACGCACGGGACAATCGCAGTTCCGGTTCAAGGATGCCCACCGAGCGCTCACCGATTCTGATAATCGAGACGCGATCAAACATGCGCTGCAAAATTTTAAGGACGAGCTAGAGCAGCTTTCCGCTCCAACCGAACCGCTCTATCTGGGGGATCGTTATTCGCTTCGGGGCTACTTAACCTTTGTCAACAGCCATTGGATGAACATTATCCGGGTCGATCAGGTTAAAGCATGGACGCAGCGAACATCGCAGAGGCAACCGAGTTGCTTTTAGCACTTTGATCAGTGGTCAAGCGCAAAGCGATACCAATCCGAGAATCTGCCAGCTGAAGCGCGATATCCGCACTGCGTACCGTTCGTTCCCGGAACTCGAAAAAGCGACAGTCCGGATGCAGATGTCTCCGTTGCCAGACGCGAGCTCGATCTCAACCTCGCCGTTGTATGGGACGAGACTGTCTTGGAATTGAATCAGGCTTTCAATTTCCAAGTAGATAATCCTGCTAAAACACGGTCCCACGTCGATGCATGGACGTTGAAGATCGACAAGCTGTGGCAAGAAAGCTGCAAACTAACGCACCAAGATTCCCTGATTGACATCAACAAAGACCGCCTCTCGATTACTGCGGTTGCTCTAGAGCCGACCACGTCTGCCCAGCGAAAGAACTATGCACTGTTCAGGGACTTTTGCCATGACCTCAACGTGACGCTCATCAGTAGCAGCCGCGTGGGAGAGCATGCTGAGAGCCTTAACCGTCGACTCAGTGCCTAACTGGGGACTCTGTGGGATGTAGAGAACTTCAATCGCGAAGCCTAGTCACCAATTCGTTCATGAGTATGGCTTCCATTTCCAGTTATATGAGCGAAGGCCACTTGTCCCCGGCGCACCTTACCCCTCCTGCAACAGCGCTTTCACGCGGCAAAACTCATCGTAAATAGCGCGCTCCTGCAACGTGAAGGAACCCGAGTCTGCAAGAAATCGTAGCCACCCCGGAGTGAGCCGGCGCTCTCCCAACTCCTCCCCGAGCCGAGTCATCAGAGTGCGCTTCCGCTCTACAAGCTCAGCATCATTCGTGCGACGTAGCTCCAGTTGCATCTTGAACGCCTCCCTCCGCGCCGCAAATCAGCATACCGTCGCCCAACTCGCCCGCCCCAGTTACGCTGACCTCATCGATCCACCTGAACAACCGGAGCCGACCATTTCAAACGCAAATAACCTCAAGGCCCGCGTACAGCTCCTGGAGCGTGCGCTCGCGAAGCCCCTTAGCACCGATGATTTCGAAGCATTCCTCACCGAATGTCGATTTGAAGCGTCCTGCGTGTGCATGTATAGCCACCAATCCATGGTGATGCGTTTCCAGCAGGTATCTAGGCATTTTGTGTAGCGAGAGTTATTTTGAGCCCTAGGGCTTTCATGATTTTCGTGATAGCTGCAAAGGACGGGTTACCGTCTTTTGACAGTGACTTGTAAAGGGATTCACGGTTGAGTTGAGTTTCTTTAGCGAGCTGGCTCATGCCGTGTGCCCTGGCAATGTCACGCAACACCACCTGTACGGTTTTCGTATCACCGTCTTCGAGGGCGATAGCCAGGTAATCGTTCACCGCTTCTTGGCTATCGAGATATTTGCTTGCATCGAACGCTGAAAACGTTACTTCCTTCACGACTGTTCCTTCCTTACCTGTTGTGCGAGCTGTTGAGCGGTTCGAATATCTTTAGCCTGGCTGGATTTATCTCCTCCGGCCAGCAGGAAAACCGTTACTGCACCTAGTTGGGTGTAGTACACCCGGTAGCCGGGCCCGAAATGAAATCTCATCTCGCTCACTTTCTCGCCAACGGGTTTGATGTCTCCAATCATTGTTCCGTGCGCTTCGCATCGAGCTATCGCGTACAAAATGCGCCGCTGAGCCTGTTTGTCTTTCAGCTCACCTAACCAAGCGTCAAACAAGCTACTGGAAATAATCTGCACACACCCAAGTGTAGCCTACAAGCTACAAAGGTCAAGGGGAGAAACCCCTCTCATGGCTGACTCCTCTTTCGGTTTGAGGGCTGGTTTGGAGGGTGAGTGGGAGTTTAAGCGAGCTATCACCGACATCAACCGCGAGATGCGGGTACTTGGGCCGACTCGCTCATGGTCAATAGCGCCCAACTCGCCCCACCCCAGATACACTGACCCCCTCGATCCCCCGAAAACCGGAGTCCGCCCATGCCAAACGCAGACGACCTCGAGGCTCGCGTGCAGCTCCTGGAGCGTGCGCTCGCGAAGCTCCTTGGCACCGATGTTTTCGAGGCATTCCTGACCGAAACCGAGACCAAGCAGATCCCGTCCCCACCGTCCACACCCGCCACGCCACCGCAAGCATCACATGCACCAGCGCCCGAAGAACTCACCAAAGTCACCAACGCTTCTTCCCCCGACGCAAAGCTGCGACTGTTCGCCGACTACTTCCGCGGCCGCAAGGACGTGTACGCGGTCGCATGGCATAACGGCGAGAAGAAGGGCTGGTCACCCGCATCTTATGGCCGCTACGACCGCAACAATCCAAACCTGAAGCCGTTCACTCCGCAGGTCCTCGAGCAGCATCTGCGCCGCGACAACAACTTTCACGTTGGGCTCTACCCGCTATGCAAGGGCGACACCTGCTTCCTCCTCGCCTGCGATTTCGATGACACCGACTTCCGCACCGCCGCCCGCCTGTATGCCGAGACCTGTCGCGAGTACGGCCTCGACCCGCTTATCGAACTCTCCCGTTCCGGCACGGGTGCTCACGTGTGGCTCTTCTTCAGCGAGCCCGTCCCGGCTGCCCTCGCACGCGCCGTAGGTACTGGCCTGCTCGCTAAGGCCAGCCCGAAGCAGTTCTTCACCAGCTTCGACCGCTTCTTTCCCGCCCAAGACACGCTGCCCGGCAAACGCCGCGGCTTCGGCAACCTCATTGCGCTCCCACTCGCGGGCCAACATCGCGCCCACCAGCGCACCATCTTTGTCGACGCCTCCTTCGAGCCCACCGAGGATCAATTCGCCACGCTCGCCTCCACTACCAAAGCGTCTAAGTCCCAGCTCAAAAAGATTGCCGCTTGCCTGCAACCAGACCCGGAGACCCAACTTCCCCAACCGCCAACCAAGGCAGAGCTCAAAGCGCTCAAACAAACCGGTAAAGTACTCGTCACCCACGATTCCCGAGTACACATCTCGCTCGAAAGCGTCGACGGCACCACAGCCACCGCACTTCGCCACCTCGGCGCAATCCCAAACCCACAGTTCTACATCCGCCAGGCCCAGCGCCTCTCCACCTTCCAAACGCCTCGCCTCATCATCCGCTTCGACGAGCACGACAACACCCTCACCCTAGATCGCGGCGTGCTCGATCAAGCCATCGCTATCCTTAAAACCGCCGGTTACACCGTGACCCGCCGTGGCAAAACACCAAAGCCACGCACAATGCAGGTCACATTTACCGGCGAACTGTACCCTAAGCAGCGTAAAACTGTAGCAACCATGCGTAAACACCCTACTGGTGTACTCGTCGCGCCACCGGGTGCGGGCAAAACCGTGATGGCCTGCGCGCTGATCGCACACCGCCAAGTACCGACCGCAATCATCGTTCCCAATGTAGAACTCGCCACACAGTGGAGCGAAGCACTCACAAAGTTTCTCGACGGCCCCACCATCGGCCAGTACGGTGGCAACTCCAAGAAACTCAGCGGAGACATCGACATCGTCACCGCCCAGTCCATCAGCCGAGCCGACTCACGCACCGACTTCCTCTCGGACTACGGCTACATCATCATCGACGAATGCCACCGCGTCGGCGCCGCCGGCCTCACCCGCGTCCTCGCAGACCTCAACGTCCGCTTCATCAACGGTCTTACCGCCACCCCGTACCGCTCTGACGGACTCGACGCCCTCCTACCCTTGATCTGTGGTCCTATCCGCCACACGATGGAGCTCGAGCACGCCGGCCCCAAGCATTACGTTGTACAGACCACGGAGTTCACCTACGACGAACCCCACCTCTACTGGCCCGACCTCGACAATGCCCTCGCCGCCGATAGCGCCCGCAACGCGCTCATCGCCGAGACCATCGCCCGCGCCACCGCCGATGGAAGCAACGTCCTTGTGTTGGTCAAGCGCCGCGAGCACATCAGCGCCCTCGAAACCCTGCTTACGCGCGATCACCCCGACCTCCCCGTGCCGGTATTTACGCTCCACGGCGCACAGTCTTCCGAGGACCGCAAAGCCACCCGAAAAGCCCTCGACAGCACACCACAGTTCATCCTTATCGCCATGTCTCAGATCGCAGGCGAAGGAGTGGACCTTCCTACTCTCGACGTCCTCGTCCTCGCAGCCCCAGTCGCGTTCAAAGGAAACGTCATCCAACAGATCGGCCGCGTTACCCGCGGTGCGGAAAGCGCTGCCACGGTCTTTGACTTCCACGACCATCACGTCGCTGCGCTCACCGCCGCATTCCGCAAACGCAGCTCAGTCATCCGCAAGCAGGGGTTTGTGTAATTCGACGCGCCAACTTCTCGACGCGTCCCGGCTCTTAAACTCTTGTGGGGCCAGCGGGGCTCGAACCCGCGACCAGCGGATTATGAGTCCGCGGCTCTAACCGACTGAGCTATAGCCCCTTCTTTGAACAGGGCTGAATTGCACCAGTTCCGGAAACACATTACAACATGCCCAAAGCAATTTGAAACGGCCCCTACAGTTGCTACCATCAAACAGTTAAGGTATCAGCAAATTCAGCAGTTTCTAGAGCCAGATAAGGAATCCAGATGACCCCTGCAAAGATCATGGTTGTCTACGGTACACGCCCGGAGGCCATCAAGCTTGCACCGGTCATCAAGGAACTGCGCTCTCGTGATGAGTTTGAGTCACTGGTCGTCTCCACTGGGCAGCACCGCGAAATGCTCGCCCAAGTGACAGAGCTTTTCGGTTTTCAGCCGGACATCGATCTCGGCCTCATGCACAGAAAACAACCGCTGAACCGGATTATGTCGCGAGCACTCAAGCGCCTCGATAAGGTTTTGAAAGAATTTAAACCTGACGCACTTATCGTTCAGGGAGACACTTCAACCGCAGCATCAGCCGCAATCGCTGGTTTTAACCGCGAAGCCAAGATCGTTCACATCGAAGCAGGTCTCCGCTCATTCGACTTGGGCTCTCCATTCCCGGAGGAGGCGAATCGCAAGATCATTTCCGCAATCGCATCACTGCATCTCACTCCGACCAACCGCGCGAAAAACAATCTCATCGCCGAGGGCATTTCTGAAGATGCAATTGTTGTCACCGGGAACACCGTTATTGACGCTTTACTTGAGACTGCAGCGAAAGAAAGCCACTTTTCTAGCACTTCTGTTGAAAATACACTTCGGAGCTTCGATCGACGAGTCATCTTCACTTCTCACAGGCGGGAAAACCTTGATTCCCTTGCAAAAATCGGAGTTGCCCTCGGTAACCTCGCAGAACGGTACAGCGACACGGTGTTCTTCGTACCCATGCATTTGAATCCTCGCATTCGGGAACGCCTCCTTCCGGGCGTTGAGCACCTCCCAAATGTGGTGGCCACCGGCCCACTCCCCTACGACGAATTCATCCACCTGATGAAGCAGTCTGACCTCATCATCACCGATTCTGGCGGAGTGCAGGAAGAGGCTCCAGCACTGGGACTTCCGGCGCTCCTAATCCGAGACACAACAGAGCGTCCAGAGGCCATTGAAGCCGGCGTAGTGAAGATGATTGGGCCAGACCCGGACACCATCATTTCGGAAGCCACAGAGCTTCTCGACAACCCCGACGCTCACGCTGCCATGAGAAACGCAGTAAACCCTTACGGTGACGGCCACGCAGCTGAGCGCACCGTGAAGGCTCTCGGCAACCTTTTCAATCTTGCAATCGATACTCAGGCACCGGCGCTTCATCCAAGGTTCTAGCCTGTTGTAGGGGTCGGCAGTCGAACGCGCTAGACTGTCAACGGCATTACCCCACAATTCCGCTGAGGAGCACCATGACCGCTGATCGACGCGACCACTTCGACATTGCTGTGATTGGTCTCGGCTATATCGGACTCCCTACAGCAGCATTCTTCGCGTCTACAGGACTACAGGTCTTCGGCTACGACATCAACGCGGACCGAGTAGCGACAATCGCGAAGGGACAAGTTCCGTTCGTTGAGCCTGGATTCGACAAGCTGCTTCAAAACGTAGTCGAGTCTGAATCTCTTACCGTAGGAACATCGCTTCAGTCAGCTGATGTGTACATCATTTCGGTCCCCACACCGCTTTCACCTAACAAGTCGGTCGACCCTTCCTATGTTTTCGAAGCAACGAAGTCAATTGCGCCACAGCTCCGGGGAGACGAACTTGTCATTCTCGAATCAACAAGCCCTCCCGGTTTATCAGAACAAGTGGCGGAGGTTCTGGTCTCTGAACGCAGCGATCTGACGTTGACACCGGGCCAAGCAAAAAGCATTTACGTTGCACACGCCCCAGAACGGGTCCTACCAGGCAAGATCATGGAAGAAATGACAACCAACGCGCGCATCGTAGGTGGCATTAATCCTGAATCGGCAACGCGGGCAAAAGCACTCTATAAGCGATTTTGCAAAAGTGATGTACTTGTAACTGATGCCCGAACTGCGGAGATGGCAAAACTTACCGAAAACGCCTTTCGGGACGTCAACATCGCATTCGCCAATGAGCTTTCTATAATCTGCGATGACTTAGATATTGATGTTTGGGAACTTATCTCTTTAGCGAATCGACACCCTCGTGTAAATATTCTGCAACCAGGACCAGGTGTGGGAGGTCACTGTATCGCAGTTGACCCATGGTTCATCGTTGATTCATCACCAGATCACGCACGACTGATAAAAACCAGCAGGCTAGTGAACGATTCAAAGTCGGCCTACGTTTTATCCAAGATTAACGACGCATTGACTGAGGTCGACCATAAATCAGAACACCCTCGTATCGGCATACTTGGGATTACGTTCAAACCAGACATTGACGACCTCCGAGAATCGCCGGCACTAAGCATTACTAGACAAATTGCCCTGAAACACCCTCAAGTCCATGTGCACGTCGTAGAGCCGAACTTGACCCAATTGCCGCGATCACTTGCTGAATTGCCGAATATTAATCTTCGCGACCTCGCGCCTACCGTGGAAAATTCAGATATTCTCGTGATTTTAGTCGACCACTACCAATTCCGGCTTAAAGCTAAAGAAATTTCTCAATCCCCCTGTACCATTGACACAAGAGGATTAATTGCGAATTACAATTAGGTTTTTACAGTTGCTCCCTATCAGAAAATCCAGACTGCTTTTCTTCTCATCCTCTCGAGCACATTCCAACGCACTTTTTGAACGCCGGATTTTTAACTGTCTTCTCACAACGGGAAGCGCGGGTGCTGCGACCGGCTATTTGGTAGCAGTTTCATGACTATCCGTGTTATACCCATAGGGCTTTTGGACACGGAGTCCGGTGGCTTCTTGGACACTGGGTCCATGGTGTTCTTGGGCACTTTTAGCAGCTTACGGTTGCAGCCCGCGTTTCGGCCGGGGTTTGGATAGTTCCGAGTTCATCCGCGGTGGTTGGCGATATTACATTCCTTCGACGAGATTGATGTTGATCTGACCACCTGGCGGCCTGTGGCTCAACGTGATCTGCAGGGGCACACTGAAGAGGAATTCACCGTCATGGGCCGTGCAGAACTCCGTAACGTTATCGACTGTGACTGTGCAGTAGAGAGCCTGTGGTTTTTAAACCTCAGACCGATGCAGAGACCGAAGCCGGATACGCGTACAACGCCATCGTTGCTCACGCAGAGCTGGTCTAAGATACTCCAATAGTTTGTTGATTGTGGCGTCGGTGCCGTTAGTGCGGGGTATCTGTGGGAGGCATGCCTTGCTGAGCTGCCATGTCATCGGTGTTGGCCTCGCGTGAAGTTGTCGCTTCCGCGGGGCCGTTTGACATTTTGGATATAGCCGCTTTCTAGACGCAAGTAATTGTTCCATATACCTGGCTAAAAACGGGCTGCTACCACTATGAAACGTGTTCGTGCCAACTATCTAAACGATTTGTTGCTGCTGCACGAATGGGATTCATCGGGCCTGTTCAAGGAACAGTTTAATTTGTCCCTCTACTAAACTAGCATCGGATAACCAGAATCCACGGAACACCACGAACAATTATTGCTTTATAGCTGTGAAAATTTGCCGGGAGTGCTAATGAAGCTTTCTAAATTCAAGCCAGCAGTACAGTATGTTCATGACCTCAGAAGATGGGCTCGACAAACGCGATATGCTCAGTCTTGGTTGAATCTGACTCCTCCGAAGGACAATCCGACACTCTCGATAGTCATCCCCTGCTATAACGCTTCCAGATGGATATTGACACTTGTTCACAGTATCCAGGCACAGGGAATTGACGACTTAGAGATATTAGTAATCGACGACAACTCCACCGATCAATCAGCCACCATCCTAAAGTACTTAGCGCTGTTGGACCGACGGATACGCGTGATCCCCGGCGAAGGGCGCGGCCCTGGGGCTGCTCGTAATCTTGGGGTTTCCCTGGCAAAGGGAAATTATTTAGCATTTGCCGATGCAGACGATTTGGTGTTGCCAGGTGCTTATAAGGCGATGCTTGCGTCAATAACTGAAACCGGAAGCGATTTTGTATTCGGGGGTTACGTGCGCCACCGAAATTCTTCAGTATCTCGACCTCAGATTGTCGAGCGCACACACCAGCGCACCATAAAGCGCGTCAATGCCCAAAGTTTCCCACAAGCATTCGAAGAGCCGGTCTTATGGAATAAAGTTTTCAAAAAATCCTTTTGGGATCGCCATATCGGGGACATGCCTACTGAACTTAATTATGAGGATCAGCTACCGGTCCTAAAAGCAATCATCAATGCAACATCATTCGATGTTCTCAAGGAAGACGTATATTCGTGGCGGCTGTCCGAAGAGGGCCAGTCACGCTCCAGCGCGAAATCCTCTTCAAAAGACTTACGGGATCGGACCGAGATCACTCAAATAATGTGGCAAGAGGCACTTCAATCCGGTGCTCCACGTGAACTCGCAGCATTCATGCTAGAGCGCTTCATCTCCCGTGACATCCCTCTTTATGCTGTTAATGCCCCACGCAAACCCCATGGCGATAGCTTTCGAGAGTCACTTCGTATCTTCGCGAATTTACTCTTTGAATGGACTCATGACTTTCCTGAAATTTGGAATAACCTGCCTTTCGCCCGTAGATCACTAATCTGGGTACTCGCTAATGGCTCGGACTCTGATTTAGATGAGGAGCTTGGTTTGCGGTTAGAAACGAACTCAGGCTACGCATTTACCTCAAGTGGAGCCCCTGCCCCGGAATGCTTACCTCGAGTAAAGGGGCTACCAGCCGAACTATTGAGAGCCAGGAAAGTAGACTTGCCCACGCGAGCAAAGATCCAGTCGCTGCAGTGGTTGGATGCCAATACCTGTCGCCTCAGAATTCGCGCATTCATGCCAGGCGTCGCGCCTGACGAGGTAAACCTCAATGTATTCATCCTGGAAGCATCGGAGGTTGACAGCGACACTCCCGATCCTAACATCACCGACGGTGTTTCTCCGGTACCTATTGAGCAGGTTATTGACACACGTAATGATGCTGAAGTACGTGATCCTTGGCATAATAGACATATTTTTGAGGCTCTTTGGGGCGA
>QWCK01004371.1_pt1 | contig 13997 bp, 15 predicted proteins | sample 1972571 | NCBI WGS metagenome assembly QWCK01 (sample SAMN09866710, study PRJNA288562) | Human gut metagenome isolate term2_stool, whole genome shotgun sequencing... | isolation source: gut | host: Homo sapiens | place: USA: California
TGATACATACTTAAAAGTATGTTTTTCAGTTCCAGCCTTATTAATTTTTGAAAAAATCATCCCTCGTGAATCTTTTATAGTTATATTCTCTCCTAATTTAACATCTCCAATAAAAGAACCTATTATCTCATCTCCCGCCTTTGTATCTATAGTACTAGATTGTATTATGGCATAATTATCTTCCGTTAAACTCTCGGCTTCGATAAATCCATCCTTAATCTCACATTTTCCCTTTTTGAAAGTTCTTAGTTCTTTATCAGAAAGTTTATATAGAGGCCATAGATTATGTTTAACTAACATAACCCACCCCCTGATAGAACTGATCGAAATCGACTAGTTTTAAGCTTAGACCGGATACCCCTCTTGGAATCCCCCCCCTGCCACGAAAACGGCTTGATTATCAGGTTTTATACCATTTTTATTTGGTACATATATATCTGATGGAAAATCTTTATAAACTCCTAAAGCATAAATATATCCATTTGCCGACTCATTAGACAAGATAAAGATTGCCCCATTCATTTTATAACCTTGAATTTCTATATAATAAAAATCACCTATAGTTTTTGCTATCTTATATCTATCGCCTGAATATATTTTTAAAATCTTATCACTTTTACCATATACTCCTACATAATAAGTTGCGTTAGGGTCAACATCTTTTGATAGACTCTCTGCACTACCACTTATTGTCATATTTGATATAAAAGAATTTAAATTTTCAAAATAAATTCTCCTGTTTTTGAAGTATACAGTAGATTTTTCTTTTTCATAACCTGGGCTAGCTAATTTATCATTATTTACAAGCAAATTTTCATTAACTTTAATCATATCCCCTCCTCTCTAATCACTGATACCTTATCCTCTGGCATGGTGACAGTCGTAAAAATCATCTCTCCAGTCACCTTTTTGCCAAAGTCGATTTCATAATCCTTAATTTCAGGGTAGACGTGGATTGCATATCTTAAGTCCTCATCAGTCATTGAGTAAAAGAGTATAACTCCTTTGCTTGTCGACTTGATCCTAAATTTATACTTATCACTATCAACTTGCACCCTTAGAAAATCATTAGCTACAAGCTTTCCAACCTCCCTAGGTACTTGTTTTACGGTATCCCCTTCGATTTGAGTATCTATAAAGTATATTGTATCAGCTTGGTACTTGGCTTTTTCATCAAAGATTAAATCTTTTACTTCTTGGACTTTCCTATCAACTTCAGTCTTATCATCTTTTTGTCCTAACATTTCTTCTAAATCTTTATCTAAGTCGTCTAGTTTTTTCTTATATTGGTTATCGAAGTTATTATCAGAAAGTCCTTTGCCTACTTCTTTTAGGACTACTTCATCTTTGCTAGGTGATCCTAATTGGTCTCTGATTCCATTTTTTTCTTGGCTAGTTAGCTTTGTGATGCTAGTTAGGTTTATTTCTCCATCCTTACCTGGAGGGCCTTGAGGACCTGTGCTTCCGTCCTTGCCAGGCTTGCCATCTATACCGTTTTTACCAGGTTGGCCATTAATACCATCTTTACCATCAGCCCCATCTTTTACAATTATTTTTGTATCATCAGAAAAGACTATAATATTATCTTTACCTTGCTTTGATGTGCTTTTGATTGTTACTGAATCTCCCTTTTCTCCTTTTAGTTCAGTTTTCCCAAGCTCTCTTACTGCTTTTTCTGCTTCGTCTCTTACCAGTTCTCTGGTATCTTTTTTTGCTAGCTCAGCTGTTTCTTTATCATCAAAGTCTGCATATCCTTTTTTGACATCTATTATAAATTCGTTGTCTGATGGAAAGACGTATCCTTCGCAGGATATTTCTAGGATGTATAAATCTTCTTTGAGATTACCAGGCATTTTAAATTCTACTGTAGAATCCTTAACGCCTTTTGTAATTTCCCAATACGTGTTATTTTTAGGACTTCTTAAAGATATAAGGGCTTGCTTACCATCAAGGGGTATTTCTTTTCCCTCTACATCTACTAGGACAAAGGAAAAGGGAGTGGATCTATCAGCCTGTTTGATAGTTCTCCCCCCTTTAATTTGTTTTAAATTTAAAGAATTGAAAGCCATACGCCCTCCTACTTCTTCTTTATTATTCTTTTTTCTTCTAATATGATATATTTATCTTCTCTTTTTAAGGCCTTACTTAAATCAACTTGAGCTTTCATAACCGCTTGTGCTTCTTCTAAAGTATTAAATCTATGGGCAGTATCTACATCCTGTATATAAGCCAAAGAACCTGCGAACCTATCTACATAAGCTAGAGTTTCATTTCCATTTTGATCGGTTTTGCTTATTAAATACTTTGTACTATCATCTATATACTTACTCATTTATTTCCTCCTTTTCTTCATCTTCCTTTGTTTTCAACTTGCTAATTTCCTTATCTTTTTCTTCTATTACTGACTCTAGCAACACCAATCTGTGAGTTGCCTCGCTTAATAAATTTTTATATTTTTCTATTATTTTATCTCCATCCAAATCCATAAATACTCCTTATCCCCAAAAAGTTGCTTCATGAGAACTGTCTATTACAAATACCTTTCCACTTCTATTATTATGAAATTGTAGTTGATCATCTGAATATACTATAGACCAATGTCCAATATTTATCTTTCCTACCTTAAAAGGCTTATAAAATTCTGTTTCTTCATACACTCTTATAGGGCTTTCATCCCAATTATTTTTACCGAATCTTATATATACATTAAGTTGATTACTTATAACTAAGCTACTATCGGGTTTATGATCTATAACAAAGTCATTGTCTCCAGTTACTAAAATTTCTCCTGCCATTTTTGTTCTTTTATCTTTAGTAAACGCTAACATTTCATTACAAAACAATCCATTCTTAAAGTATGTCATATTATTAAATACAATTGAAAAAATTTCATCGCTAAGCTTTGTTTTTTTAAAAAAGTCAAAAACAACATAGGGAGATATACTACTGCCTATTTGATAACCAATAACTATATTCGCTGTCTCTTTATGATGCAAAGTTAAATTGTACTCATTTGTATCACCAGTCCTAATAGAGCTTATTTTACCAATCAGGTTTGTTGCATTTTTATTTTTGAAAGTGAGACTGTTTCCGGTGAGTATAGAGGTTTCTCCTTCCAAACTGCCACCTTCAAAAACTCCTCTGAGATGCAAATCACCATCCAGGTTTATCTTGCTTGCTTTAATTTTAACTTCTTCAGATGACTGATTTATAGCAGATATTATTCCATTTTTATTTACAGTCTGGCTAAAATATTCGCTAGTTTGAGTTTTAGTAGAGTAATTCGCGCTTATATAAGACCTAGTACTACTATCTTGGGTGTCAACATAAGACTTAACCGACTTTACTTCACTAGCTATTTTGCTGTTTGTTTGTGTTGTTGTAGAGTAGTTATTTTGTAAATATGACTTGACACTAGCCGATTCAGACCCAATTTTCTTATCAACTCCAGCAATCTTATCATTGACAGCCGTTATTTGGTTCGCCACAGATTGGGTAATAGAACTCTCTGTCTGTTTTATCTGACTAGACAAATTAGCTATACCAGTCACATTACCAGCAATTTTCTCGTTGACATCTTTAAAATTAATCTCAACATCAGATGTAAGATTTCCTATCTGAGCATTTATAGCCGACTCAAACTCACCCTGTCCAACCTTAAAATCCTGTTCAATTGATTCAATTTGACCTGTGATATTTGATATTTTAGTATCAACACTACCACTAAGTTCACCAATCTTGCTATCAGTATCTTCAGCCGATTCTATAAACCTAGTGTCAACCGAGTCAGACAAACCACTTAATTTGTCATCAAGATTAACAATCGAATTATTAAAATTATTAGTGTTTTCTTCAATCTGCTTGTTAATCTCACCAATCTGATAGTTGTTAGACAGGTCTATATCAACATTTCTTAAGTACAGAGTAGACCCATCCCAATACATGGTATACTTATCAACTGAATCACCTATAAGAAAAGTACCATCTTCAAGATTCCACCTGACCTTACCGCCCCTTATCATACCAGCGACTAAAAGATCAGCTACAAAGCCATCACCAGTACCAAAGGTCCTAAAATTCCAATCTCCATTAGATTTTTTGGTATTTGCTATAGCCATAGTACCAGCACCCACATATATAACCTTGGTTGGATTGTCATTTATATCCCTATCAAAGCTATAATATCCTGCTGGCAAGCCATATTTATTACCCTTTTTAAGCTCATAATTATAGCCATCTTGATTAAACATGGCACTTGCCATGGATTTACTTATCTTATCATTAAAAGATGTTACGATATTTTCTTGTCTATCCTCAAATTCTTCTTTAAGGGTTTCAATATCTTTTTTTATAGACTTTTCTACTTCAAACCTGCTTTTTACAAGCTTATCACCAAATTCCACCTCAACATTTTTTGTCAGTAGATTTCTTCTAATCTTGAAAATCCTTGTCATATAGTATATATCAAGGTCTTTTCTTATAATCCTTACTATATCACCTACACTAGTCCTTGATTTCTTAAAAACTTTACTTTTAAATTGGACTAAAGGTCTTGAGATACTCACTAAAAAATCATATCCAGCCTTGATCAAGTCCTCAGGCTTTTCTATATCATCAAAGACTTGTACTTTTGTTCTTGGTGTGCCATCAGAAAATCCAAATCTCTTTGTAGCTTCTTCTAGCTCCAAATATTCCTGCCCCAAGGGCTTATCTATAGGATTTTTGTTGCTTTTAGACCAGACAACATCATCAATTCTTATTCTTCGCCCAAAGGTCTCTTTGCTGATTCCGTTTTCATCAAACTTTTCTTCACCCCTACCCCTTGGGATAATCCTTGTATAAATTTCTGACTTGTCAACCTCTGCAACAACCTCTAGGGCATTTGATCCATAGACGAACCTCTCGCCCGTGTCCTCGCCCCTGTGAGCTACCAGGCTTACATACCTACCTGATATCTTAGACCCATCAAAAGTTAGGTAAAAATCCAAGTCCAATCCCCAGGTATTTATTACCTTGGATAGGGCTTCTAGCCTGCTAGAGTCATAGAAATTAATAGTCAGTAGGTCGCTATCATCACAAGCCCCCACCTTCCATCTAGACCCTTGCAAGACTACTTCTAGGGCAGAGCTAGCTTTTACCTGATTAAGTCTCCTATCCCTTATATATCCATAAGATTTTAATTCATCAAATAGGATATGGATAGCTTGATAAGATACACAAGTATCTTCGCTAGTAGATGATAAGACCTTATACATTTGGATTCTATCAGCATTTTCCATGTCTTTATGGGCTACAAAATCCACATCATCCATAAGGTCTATATCCTTAACAAAAACACCGAATTCTAAAATCATCAAGGAGTTTAAAGACTCAGTTTGTATAGGTGATACAAGGCTATCAGAGTTAATTTCCCTTATTAAATTTTCATTTTTATCAAAACAATATAACATCTAAAAACTCCTAAACCTGTACTCAATCTCATAATCACACTCAGTATTCAAGCCGATAATTTCCTCACTTTGAGCATTAAAATCTTCCTTATCACTTATAAGATTAAGGGCAGTCATGCCATTTAAGCCATTGATTTTTACGTCCTTATCAGGTGAAAAGTTAATAACGTTGCCAACCTTAAAGTCATGATCTAAAATCACCCTCAAGTTCTGGTCATAGTTTACAATCATAATTTCATTAGTCGCCATCTTAGGGATAAGCTTTATATTTAAAATCTCGATTACATCGCTAGTTTTAGGCATCTGAATTTTACTTCCGGTCCCCTTTAAAATCTTTCTATGCTTGCTATACTTCATAGGGTCGACACAAACTATTTTAAAGCTAGACTTAAAAGTGTTTGAGTCTTCTGTAACTTTCCCCATTTCAGTAAGCGTCCCCACATAGTAGTAAAAGGGGTCGTCAGTCCAAGCCCACTTACTTTCTTCCTCTAGCAAATTTTTAGTAAGCCAAGTAAGGTACTTTCTAAAAAGCTCATTATTGGGAGCAGTAAGTAAAAACTCCACTTCAATTATCACGTTTTGCACCGTGGAAGATATAAACTTATTAGCTTGTAAGTTAGAATTACTAGCCCTAGTCGCCTTGCTTCCAGCGTTGTTTTTAGAGCTATATTGCAAGGTTTCTATATCTCTAGCAATTATAGACCTACCAGATACATTTAGTGTTCTAAAGCCATCTAAGTATCTATCTAAATTAGTTCCGTTTACTATAGTTTGGATAGAGGCATAACTTTTAAAAGCTTCCTCATTTGTATCTACAAACTCATATGTCAAAGTTAGCCTCCAATCTTAAATCTCTACCTTGTTCTTGGGTTATATCTCTTGACATAGCTCTAAATTCGTTTCTGCCCATCTTTAAGTTAAGCACTATAGGAATTGCTTGTCTGCTAGAATCAAAACCCATATAGCGTGAATTAAAGCCAGTATTCACACCTTGTATGCTATCACTCAATCCATCTACAGCAGAATTGACATATCTTTTTGACTTTTCAAGTCCGATTGCCAAGCCCTCACCTGCGTAAGAACCTAGTCCCATCATAACCCTAGATGGGGAATGGATACTTAAAGCACTTCTAATAGTATTACTAACATTCCATGCTATGTTTCTAGCATTTTGCATTATGCGTCCTTGCATACTTACTAGACCGTTATTGAAACCAATTCCAGCATTGTAGCCTGCATTATACATACTACCTTGTATTGAATTCATAGTTGAAACTAGACTTCTTCTCATGCTTGAAACAGTATTCAACATTTTTGATCTGGCATTTGAAAATGAATTATTCATAGCAACTCCTGCCCTATTAGTGCTTTGTACTAAATTTGACCACATAGAATTATTTGAACTCTTCATCTTATTAGCTAATGCGCTAGATAAGGATAGAACTTTATTATTGTGACTACTAAAGTTAGACTGATATTGAATCATCTTACTTTTACTAGAGCTAACTATTGTCATCCACATGGAATTATTTGAACTCTTTAGCCTATTAGCAAAGCTGCTAAAAGATGAATTTAGCTTGCTACTCATCATATTTATGCTAGCAATCACCTTTTTTATACCCTGATTAACAGTATTAGCTATGCTATTAAAAGACTTATTAAAGCTAGCACCCAAGTTATTTAATCCACTATTAGCATTGGTATTAATCTTGTTAAGACTTGAATTAATATTATTACTAATATTATTAAAAGACTTGCTCACTGCTCGATCCATATCGTTGGCAGACTTAGTCATCCTCCTAGATAAGTTTTCATACTCTCTAGCGGTCGTATTGCTCATCTGCCCCACATCTGAAGGTATCCTTCCAGATAATTCACTAGAAGACCTCTTAACATCATCAACGCCCCTACCATATTTGGTGGACATATCCTTTTGGATATCAGAAAACTTCCTACCAGTATCTCTAAGAACGTCCGCATTAGCAGATGTAAGACTTGTCTTCATTTCAGATGACTTTCTACTAGCGATATTTGCGACTTCCGTCATACTTTTACCAGTTTGACTAGCCATCTTTTCAATATCAGCTATGGATTGACTACTCATATCCCCAAAACTACCTGTGACACTAGTCTTAGCAGTATCAGCATTTTTGTCCATAATCGTAGTCATTTCAGATGTCTTCCTATCAATATCAGCTATTAGGCTATCCATACTAAAACCGATATCTTTGGCAGTTTCATCCGCCTTTTTCTTACCAGGACTAAAAATATTCTTGAAAAATCCAAGCACACCATCTTTTACACTAGTGACTATACTTGCTAGTCCTTTAAGAATAGCTTGACCAAGAGCGATTACAATCTTTATTCCAGTAGTCACAATCTCTGGTATGGATAAAATTATTCCCTTTACAAGCTCAAGAACAATTTTTATACCGCTACCCAAAATCTTTGGTCCAGATTCCATTATTCCTTGAACAAATCCAGCAATAGTTTTTCCAGCTACCTCTATTATTAGCGGTATATTTCTAGCTATACCAAAGACAAGTTTTGCCACAAGTTCCAAGCCAGCACCAAGCAATCTTGGTAGATTTTCTGCTATACCTTGAAGCAAGGATCCGATGATCTTTACTGCCGAACCTATAAGCTTATCAGCATTGTTGCCAACACCTTGTACCAAACTAATTACTATAGTTGCCCCTGCAGACAATATAGCTGGTAAATTAGCTGCTATGGTCTCAGCAAGCTTATTAACCATTTCAGCCCCTTTAGCCACTAAATCAGGTATCCTTTGAGATATACCATTGGCTAAATTGATAATTATTTCTGGGCCTTTATCTCTTGCTATAGCCAGTATTTGATCTATCTGTTCTCCAAACTTAGAGTACAAAAGTCCTAAACCTGCTAGAGCAACACCTATTACAGCAGCTGGAAAGAGTGCTTTCATAGCCAAATTTGCCAAATTTACAGATTTACCGATCATTGGAGCAAATCCAGCTAGTTTATTGCCAGATATAGCCATAGCTAGTTCAACTTTTTTCGCAAAATTATCCATAAGTGGACTTACCTTAGATGTCAAATTGCTAAAAGCATTACCCACCTGGCTCAAAACTCCTATCATAGGGCTAAAAGCCTTGATCACCTTACCGCCTACTACCATAGCAGGACCAAGCGCAGCGACTAAAGCCCCTATCTTTAGGATCATTTTCCCTATAGACTCTTTTGTAGCATCAGATAATTGATACCATTTCCTAGCCAGGTCATTAAGATTACTTATAAATTCCTTAAGTGCCGGTGCTACTATCGTAAAAATATCCCTAGCAATGTTTCCAATAGTGCTTCCAAACATCCTAATCTTAGAACTTAAAGATTCCCACGCCTGAGCCGCTTCTTCTGCAAGGTCGTTGCCATACATATAAGCGTCATTTGATTGCATGATTGCATCTGCTAAAAGCTCATGGTTTTGTGCTAAAGATTTTACAGCATTAGTCTCTCTGATACCCTTGATGCCAAGTTCATCTAGGACCTGAGACATATCTCCACCTGACTTTTGCAGATCATCTAGGCCTTTCATGAAACCTTGTATAGCCATCGCTGGGTCTTTACGCCAAGCAGCGGAAAATTCTTCAGCGGTCATGCCAGAAACCTCTGCCAATCGGGTAAGCTTTTTCTCACCTTCTACAGCTGCACTTACAGTAGATTTAAGCTCCTTCTTACTCATGCCAATTTTCTTGGCCAGATCAAATAACGCTTGATTAGCTTCTACTCCGCCTTGATCTATCATGTCATAGAGCTTATACATGTCATAACCCGTACCTTCTAACTTTCTATTCAAAGCATCAATCCTGCCCAGGTTTCCTGACGCATAATCGCCCACTTTTTTCATGATTGTAGACATAGCAGTACCACCAGCCTCAGCATTGATACCGACCGAAGACATAGCAGTTGCAAGGGCCAAAACACCAGGTGTAGTCACACCAACTAGCCTACCAGAAGCAGCAAGCCTTTTAGACATCTCCATAATTTCGCCCTCCGAAGTAGCAAAGTTATTTCCAAGCCTAACTATAGAGTTACCTACCTGTCTTATATTCTGACCTACATCTAGACCCATGATATTAGCAAATCTAGCAAGGGACTTTGCACCCTCCTCACCAGCTAGATTAGTAGCTGAACCCATTTCAGCCATAACCTTAGTAAATTCTAGCAAGTCACCCTTACCATGGATACCAAGCTGACCAGCAGTCTCTGCTAGCTGGAGTAGTTCATCAGTAGATACAGGGATTTCAGAAGACATCTTAGATATTTCATCTCCGAAATCCTTAAGGTCTCCACCAGCAAGCCCTGTAGTTTTACCTACACCTACTAGCCCCTGTTCAAATTCAGCAAAGTTTTTACCAGCAGCAGCAAAGGCAGCAGTTAGTGGGATAGTAAGTCCTTTAGTAAGCTTACCCCCAACCTTTGCCACTCCGTCACCAAGCTTTTTAGAAAAATCACTTACTTTTTCAGATTGTTTTTGCAATTTTTTGACAGCCACTGTAGCCTTATCAAATTGGGCAGTAAATCCCGAATCCACCGCCGAAAGGACAGCTTCAACTTTATAACTCATATTTCGCCCTCCTTCCTTTTAAATTCTCTAAGTCTAAGAGCAATTTGCCTTAATCTATCAAATTTTTCTTCATCTTCTTTTACACCAAGAATCTTTTTCTCAGCTTCTTCATAATCAAAGATATCTTTTACATCCTTGACTACATAATAAGTTTTTTTGCCTTTTTCCTCAGTCGCTTTTAAGGCCCTTTTTACAAACTCAAGCTCGATTTCTTCTTTTCTCTCATCGATTTTTCTAAGAGCATAAGCCTGCATCAAAAGCCTATATTCGACCAGTGTTAACCTCTCTAAGCTCCTTAAATCTATATCAAGGTATCTAAGGCCATCTAAAAGCAAATCACGATAATATACGGGCTTTACTTCGCTTCTTTCTCTTCCTCCAAAGCTCCCTTTAGACCTTGATAGACTTGCATAGCCTTCTTTTTGGTCGCTGGTTGCTCTATCAATTGAGATAAAAAATCATCACACAAAGCCCCCAAATCTTCATGATTATCGAGAAAATCTTCTATTTCTTTTTCGCTAGGTTTCTTCTTACAGCTTGCAGTCGCCGCCTTAACTAGGTCAGGTAGGATAAGGACATCCCCTGTATAAAGGGCAGATACTGCATTTTCAATACCAAGCCTTATATCAATACCATTGGTATTTTTAGACCTATCTTTTGATATTTCAGCACAAAATTTTAGTCCAAAATTAAGTTCATAGTCAGTTCCGTTGATAGTTAAATTCATAATTGCTCCTTACTTAAAAAAATATAGGACACTAATTATAGTGTCCTAAGCGTTCTCTTCAGTTCCTTTGTATGGGGTAACATCCCTAAATGCGTATAGGATTGCTTTCTTATCGCTTTCAGATATAGTTGCATATCCTTTTTGTGGTTTACCATCTATCTTCATAGAAGAAGAAATTTCAGCTAAATCTTCCACATTTGCAGGCAGTTCCCATGATTCAAGCTTGCCTTGCATATAAAAGGCAGGGTATTTCTCTCCTTGCTTTTCTCCAGCTAGGTTGATTTCCCATACCTCAAGTACTTTTTGTTCATCTACAGACTTCATAAGCATTTCATTTACTTCATCTTGACTAGCTATAGCAGTTAGATCAAGCGAATACTCAACCCCACCATCAGAAGTAATAGCCCCATCTTTTGTTTGGGTAGTGTCTACACTTCTTTCTGCTCCCAGTGTATGCTCAATTTGGAGAGCAAGTTTAGCAGCGTTTTTTTCGCTAGCTTCATCTAAAAGTCTAAACATCAAAATTTTATCTTTACCATAAATTGGCTTTAATATTGTTTCACTCATTTTTACTCCTTAATAAAATTTATAATTAAAATCCATAACACCATGCCAAAGTGTTTGATTGGTCGTATCATCGATTAAAATCCTTGTGTTACTTTCAAACATGAAAAAAGAGTGCAGTTTCTCTAATTTCCCACACTCTTCTCTTATTTTTTGACATATACTTTGACACTCAGCCCTAGACCTATCATTAGTCCATACATGTATAAAAATCGATAATTCACCCACTGCAAAGGACTTAGTCGCCCTAGGCATTATTTGTGTCTCTCCAACAATCACAAAGGGGTACTTGCTTCCTTTTCTTGGCAAAGATTGGTAACAGTCATACCCCAGATTTTTTATCTTGCTAAAAATTAAATCATAAAGTTCCTGTTCCATATCACATCTTTTCCAAATCTCTCAAGAATCCAGGCTTAATAGCATTTAATGATGGCCTTACAAAAGGTTCAGCCTCCATAAACCTAGTACCAAACTCCACATAGGGGCTATACTCAGTATTAGGAGCTACAACAGCAGTTAGACCGCCATTTTCAATATCTAGCTCGATAGATCTTTTGGTCTCACCAGTCGAATATCCTTTCACAAAGATTACTCCAGGAGTCGCATTTTCTTTCATCTTCTTTTGTAGCAAAGCCCCATGCTTTTTGACAGTCTTTTTGGCAAATTCCAGGTTTTTTATGGTCTTTAGCTTCATAATAAGCTTATCACCGCCATTTATCTCTATCCTCATATTTCACCTACTATATAGCCTGTCTTAGTCCTAAAGATTTCTTTAGCTAGAACCTTGTATCTTTCACCATCGATTTCTACTTGGTCATAGTCCTTACCCACTCCCTTGATAACAAGACTTATAGCCCCTACATCGATTTTAGATAAAAGCTCGTTTTTAAGCTCCACACCTAAAGCCCTGCAAGAGCAGTATTTTTCATCTCGTATCTCGATAGGCTTCATCCCACCAATTTCAGGATCGTACTCTTCCTTAAGCGTCCTAATAAAAATAACTTTCTTGTCAAATCTCATAGGAGTTTCACCTCCCATTTATTAGAAAAAGAAGTCCTATTTTTAGCATAATCAAGACACTTTTCCAAAAGCTTATCCTCATACTTTGTATCGTAAGTTTCAGACCCAGCAGTCTTAGATTCTTTGCTCATGCCCTCAGAACCTATAGTGTTAAATCTGTAGATTGTAAGTTCTACAAGCACATAATTAAGTTCATCAGGCACTTCCTCGAGGACTAGAAAAGGACTCATAACATCAAGCATTTTAGCCTTTTGCAAAGCTTCAACCGACATTATCAAGTCCCTATCTATATCCCCTATTAAATTTTCATAGGTCATGAGATTATCAATCATAATCCCACCTCCTTAACTTTTACGCTCCAGCTCCAGCAGGTGCCTTAATAGCAATTTTAAATACCCCGTCAGTTCTTTCAGCAAATAGCTTAAGAGCATACATTGCATAAGTAGATACTGACATCCTATCTTTTTCAGGCTCTCTAGTTACACCAATAAGTCCAGTCTTATCAGTTACAAAGCCAAATCCACCCTTAGCAATTTCACCGCCAGCAACATTAGCATAAGCTAGGTTTAAGTTTTCAGGTGCAGTAGTGTATATAGCTCCTTTTGGCACTAGAGAGGTTACAATTGTGGTTGTAGTACTCATAAAGTTAGTTAGGTATTGTAAACCGAAAGCCTGTTGTACTATGATATTTCCCTTAGCTAGATAGTCAGCCACATCAAGTGGATTGACAAAAACAATAGTTCCTGCACCCTCACCAGCAAAGGCAACATTGATATTGCCCCATGCTTGGGCAAAGGCATCTTGCACGCTTATAGCAGTAACAGATTTTTTAGTAGACTTTAATTGTGTAAAAAAGTCATCTCTGATATTTTCCTGCATTTGTCTTAACATCAAGTCATCAGTATCAGCAACCGCAACAGTAAATCCTCTTTTTTGGATTTCCTCAGCTGGTACTAGTTTTCTATATTTCTTGTACTCAAGAGTATATTCTTGATCAAGTTCCCTTTTAGTGGTAGATAGAGGGATTATATCACCAGGTGCCACATTTCCATCTGCTAGGGTAACACTTGACTTATAAGTCTTGATTTTATCACCGATATTAAGCTTTTGTGCTCTTTGGATGCCTAGCATTTCTTTTAGGGATTCAATTTGATTCCCAAAAACATTTACAAAGTCAATATCCGCAACCTTAAGATAGTTTGCAGAAGTCATTGTATTTTCTAAAACAGCCATAATTTCTCCTTTTATTCAAATAATTCTAAATTTTCAGCAATTGCAGCCTGCCTTTTTACTGAGTCTTTAATTCCTAGTATCTCAGCCTTGGTCGCACTTGCCGATTTTGTTCCGCTTGTCTTAACTTCAGGACTTTTTCCCTTCAAGGCCTCAGTGATACCATTTTCCACCGCCTCCTTAAATTCCTTTGCAAAGTCCTTAACATTTTCCTTAGTCGTTTCAGCTTCATCTGTAATCAAGTTAGCTACAAGTCCATCAGAAACCTTGATTCCCTCTTCAAAAAGCATATTTTTTGCAACCCTGGCCATGGCCTTTTGCTTTTCCCTTTGCTTATATGCTTCAAGCTCCTTTTCATACTTTTCAAGCTTGTATTTCAGCTGGTCTTCTTCATTCATCTTTT
>QWCK01004372.1_pt1 | contig 13997 bp, 14 predicted proteins | sample 1972571 | NCBI WGS metagenome assembly QWCK01 (sample SAMN09866710, study PRJNA288562) | Human gut metagenome isolate term2_stool, whole genome shotgun sequencing... | isolation source: gut | host: Homo sapiens | place: USA: California
ATAGTCTCACGTCATAAAAAAATTTTTCCACTTTTACGATTATCATGGATGTCATTAAAATCTCACAAAGGGCGCTCTTTACAATTAATATTTGGATTAACGATATCTTTTCTATGTATTATTATGACACTCACAATGAGTAGAGGATTGGAAACTCAGATACAAAATTATATATATTCTTTAATTCCTTCTTCATGTATTAGTTTTCAAGCACATAATCATCAATCATTGACACTTGATTTTGTGAATGAATTACAGTCTCAACCCTCTATTACAAGGACACAACTGTATCTTCAGGAGTATGAATTTTTAGGAATCGGTTTTGTTGGTGAAAGGTATCAGGATTCACAGGTTCTTTTTATTGGTGATGATGCTTCGCCTTATCAGGACATACAACTTGATATGGGGCAATATCCTCAAGAGGACCATGAAATCATTGTTTCTCTTTCTACTGCTCAACATTTGTGTAAGGATGAAAGTTTATCAACATTGCTTAATAAGAAAGTTTATGCTTGGTATCAATATCAAAATGAAGTGAAATCAATTGCTTATCAGGTTGTTGGAATTACCAATCAGACGACAGCACTAGATACTCTTTATCAAAGAGAAAATGCCTATATTCATCTTTTAAAAGATACGCTTCTATCGCGTCTTTGATCTCCTGTTTTGCTCTCTTGATGTTCATTTTTTTCTCCTTCTTTTATCTGTTTTCCCTCTGCTGCTCTACCTCCTTCATGACCCTATTGGAAATAATATACAGCAATACAAGTATGACTGCTGCAAGCAGTAAAAAGCACGGATTTTGCTCTGCTGCGCGCAATGCCCCGCCAAAAACAGAAAGAGATCCGATCATCACTGCCTTTGCAGGGTATAGAGTCAGAAGAAAACGGCGGCGCGGATAGGCACAGATCCCAAAAGCAAAGTTCAGAAACGCTGAGGGCGTAAAAGGAAGCATCGCAATCAAAAAGAGCGTGGGCAATCCAATTCGATTTACAAGACAAACTGCCCGGGAGATTCGCTCTCCGCCCAGCAGTCGCCTGACCCAGCGCAGGTCAGAAACCAGATGAAACAGGAGAAATACCACCGTGCAGCCCGCGCAGGTTCCAAGCCAGCTATATAAAAAGCCACGCAGCACTCCAAAAGACGCAACATTCAGCCCCACAACCGCAGTGAGCGGTATGGGCGGGATGATCGCCTCCATCGCTGCAAGAAAAAGCGCAGCGATGGGATCGAGCCCTCTGATTAACTCACTCAGCATCTCCCATATCATCTGTGTTTCCTCTCCCGAAGACGGAGCACATTCCTCCGCATCGCAAAATATGCCCAGACAAGGCTCATTCCTGCTGCAATTCCAAGCGCAAACTGTACCGTAAGCGAACTGTAATGGCGCGCAAGCTCTGCATCTCCCTGCACGGTATAACTCATAGTGTAATAGAGATTTCCTCCCGGAACCAGCGGAAGCAGACCTGGAATCAGAAACAGAGTCGCAGGAGCCCGCTCTTTTCGCGCAAGCAACTCTGCATACAGTGCAATGGCCACAGCTGCAACGAGACTTGCTATAAATATACTGTCCAGTCTGGAAAGAGACAAAAGATAGACTGCCCAACCCCAGAAAGCTCCAATTGCTGCCGGAAGCAGGTGACGCGGCTTCAGCCGAAAGCTCAGAGAAAAGCCGATTGCCAGCGTAAAGGACATAAAAAGCTGCACCCACATCTTAGACATATAGACCTCCCATCAGCACGATGGCCGCCATGACTCCGCAGGCTATGGCCCCCGCCCACAGGAAACATTCAACCAGCCGCATCACCCCTGAGATTGTATCACCGACAAATATATCTCGCACTGCATTTGTCATGGCGAGTCCTGGAATAAGAAGCATGATATCACCTATCATGATATGATCTGCATTCAAAAAGGGCAGAAGACGTCCTGCCAGCACGGCTGCAATTCCCAACAGAAAAGATGCAATCAGATTGAACACCACTGTATTGGGAACAATCTCCTGTGTCTTTCGCTGCACAACGACAATTACCAAACCGAACGCAGCTGCAATCGTCGCGTCTTTAAGGCTCCCGCCAAAAAAGACTGCACAGCTGCCCGCACCGAGCATTGCGCCAAAAAGTCCGGATAGATTCTCTCTCTCCTTATCACTGATCTCTTCAATGCGCCGCTCCAGCTCCCGCACCGAGCAGGGGGACTCACAATAAGAACGACTCAGCGAATTCAGCTCCTCAAAGACAGCAAAATTAATGCCGCTCCTCGGGTGGATCTGCCGGGTCTGCGTCGTCTCTTCCCCATCCGAGAATACCATCGTAATCACAATACTGGAGGTAATCACAAAGACATTCATGCGCCGTGCACCATAGGCGCGCCCCATACGCTCCAGCGTATCCTCCACGCGACTCACCTCTGCACCACAGGAGAGCAGAAGTTCCCCGAGATCCATCAGCTGATGAAGCAGAAAGCTCCGCTCCCGCTCCAGTTTTTTTTCTCTATCCAATGCCTCTGTGATATACTGCATCGTTCTCTCCATCCCGGTACCAGCATTCCAAGAATACCCGAGAGTACTCCTCCCCCATTCCGCACTCCCATCCTTCCCGTGGCGTCACTTCGTGCCCCATGGCGGCGGGTCATAAACCCTTTTTCACTCCAGCGGGCAAGCACGCCGTATGAAAAAGCCTTTGACTTTGATATCATTTTATCACAGAAGGGGATTTTACAACAGCGGGCGGATACAAACGGCCGACGCCACAGATTACTCCACGGCATCGGCCACAATTGATATATTCAAAAATCAGTCATTTTCCCGGCTCACAAGCGCCAGCTCCTTCTGATTCAGCTCGCGCAATGAAAAAATCGCTGCGAGCGGGCCCATTAGCGTACCCACGAGCAGTGCCGCGGCAAAGAGCAGCAGAAACACAGAAACTCCCGGTGTCAGGAAAGGCATACGCAGAAGCTTACTGAAGGCCGGTCCGAAGAGCAGAGCCACCGCAGCCCCCAGCACAGTTCCGCAGAACGCGCCCCCCGCATTGATGAGCAGGATCTCCGTAAGACATATCGCTCTCAGCTTTTTTCTCCCGGCTCCCAGCACGCGCAAAGTGGCAAATTCCCGGCGGCGCTCCCGCAAGCTTATAGAATAAACCAGCATCAGCACAACAAAGCTCAGCAGCCAGAGCAGCGCGATAAGTACATACACATAGAAAAGCAGATTCTGAAGATTTGCAGAGACCTCCGACATCATCTGCTTGGAGAGCAGCGGATAGACCCCCTCTCCCCGGAATTCCTCTGTAACAGCGGTCTGCACTGCCTTCGGGTCCGCGTCCTTCTGCAATCGCACCATTACTGAGGAAATCAGTCTCTCATCCTCCGCAACAGGAGTTTCCAGAAGCTTTTGAAACTCTGAGGCCAGAACTCGCGTTGTCTCCATGTCCATAAACACAGAAGTATCGAAGCCCATTCCGGTTTTTGCAAGTCTTCCCTTGATCTTGAAGGGCCTTCCGAAAAATTTTACCTCCGAATTGTAAGTCCCCTCAATGCTCGCACCGACAATGATCTCTCCCTCCTTCAGCGGCAGCTTCACCTGTGAGCTCAGCCACGGAACCACCGAAAAATCCGTGTCAAAATCCACCCCGATGAGCTGCAGCGGGTAGGAACAGCAGCCCGCGGAGAGTGTCGCGAGAAAGATCTGCGGCGAGGCCTCCTCCACTCCCGGAAGCGCGCGCACGCGCTCCGCAACGCTCTGATCAAAGAAAAAGCTGTTGGGCTCCCCGCGAAGAATAGCCCCCGTAATCTTTGAATCATACCCCTCCGGGACAACAATCAGATCTGCTCCCATGCGCCCGGAGAGCGAATGAATTCCATTTTTAAGACTCAGGATCAAAAAACTGCTGAGAAACAGCACAAAGCAAAGTATCGCCGTGAGCGCCATGAGCCCGTATGCGCGCCCCGGCTTATTCCTGATATTTCGTCTTGCGAGCCCCATAGCGCCAAGTCCCATGCTGTTTTCCCCCTCTCTTTTTAATATATTTCCACTCGGATATCACTCCGCTGCCTTCAGCGCCTCGCGCGCAGCCTGCACGAAGGCATCATGAGAAAGCGTGGCACCACTGATGGAATCCACACCGTCCGGCGTCTGTGCGGCAATCAGCATTTCCGGAAACTTTGCCGTATTCTCCACCGAAGCCTGCGCGATTCTGTACAATCCGGGATTGGTTGCCCCCTCCGAGGCCTTTCCATACTCCTTCCCTTTCTCGCTTCCATCCTTATCCAGATTCTGCATTTCTACTGCCGCAATCTTTCCTCCGGAAACCGTAATATCCAGACGTATGATTCCGCCGATTTCCTCCGGCACTGCCTCTGCACTGTAGTGGCCATCCTTATAATGCGGTACCGTATTCTCCTGCTTTTTTCCGCCGCAGGCAGAGAGCAGACAGATAACGAGGATGATGCCGGCACAGAGCGATTTCTTCATCATAATACACGCCTTCCTTTCTGTACTCATGCTCCAAAATCTGCAAACGCTCCTGCCGTGACGACAGGCCGCTGCCTTTTCTTCTTCTCCTCACGGGCGATGCGCCCATGCTCCAGTACCACCATGCGCTCCGCCTCATCCCCCACCTCCGGGTCGTGCGTGACTACAATGATCGTACTTCCCGCATTATGAAGCTTTTCAAATATATCCATCACAATAAATTCATTTTTCTCGTCCAGATTTCCCGTCGGCTCATCCGCCAGGAGCAAAGCCGGATGATTAATCAGGGCACGGGCAATACATACACGCTGCTGTTCTCCTCCCGAGAGCTGGTTCGGCAGATGCTTTGCCCGCTCAGCAAGCCCCACTGCTGCCAGCGCTTCCATCGCCTCCTCCTCGTCCGGCATGGAGTGATAGTACTGTGCCATCATGACATTTTCCAGCGCAGTCAGATAATTCACCAGATGAAACTGCTGAAATACCAGACCGATCTTATCCCTGCGGATGCCGGTGAGCTCGCGCGGTGAGAGCCGCGACACATCCGTGCCATCCAGAATCACCTCACCTACAGACGGCTTATCCATGCCGCCTATGATATTCATCATTGTCGTCTTTCCACTGCCGGAGGGGCCCATGATCGCAAGCCACTCTCCCTTTTCCACCCGGAGATTAATGCTGTCGAGCGCCTTTAACTCCCCGTAGATTTTTGAAACATCTCTCAGTGTCAGTATATCCATAGTGTTCTCATCTCCTCTGTATTACTCCCCGCGCAGCACCAGTGCGGGATCTATATCCACCGTCTTGCTCACCGGTACCAGGCAGGCTGCTACCGTGATCACAACAGAAACCAGCACTGTGACCGGGAGCAGGGGCAAAAGAAAGCTCACCTCACGCGAAAACACACTGAGGCTCACACGGAGCGCAAAGAGATAGCCAAAGCCTGCACCCAGCAGTCCCCCGAATGCACCGAGCATAATCCCCTCTCCGAGAAAATCCGTGACAACACTCTGGTTGGAGGCCCCCAGAGCCTTTTTTAAACCGATCTCCCGCCTCCGCTCCGTAACCACTGCCATCATGGTGGTTGATACGCATATCATCATGATGCAAAGCACGATCACCGTGACAATCCAGACAAGGGACTGCAGCTTCTTTAGCACTGTGTCCTGCGAGGCTGTGACGCGCCGCACTGTCTGCGGCAGCAGAGAAGCATCCCGCGAGGCGATATGCTCCACCAGCTGCTGAAGCTCCGCCTGATCCGCCTCCACGCTGCATTCCACAACATCCAGATCCCGTTCTCCTATGATGGAATGCAGATCTTGAAGGCTCATGAAGATCAGAGATTCTTCCTCGCCCCCCGTAGTGACAGTCCCGGATACAGTAAAATCTGTCGCTGTCTCGGAGCCGTCCCCCTTCGGCGTATTGACCGTAAACTTATCTCCGACAGAGAGCCCGATTGCCTTTGCAATCTCATGCCCAAGCAATACCTCTCTGGAACTCTCCGGCCAGCTTCCGTGTATCAGCCAATAGGGGCCGTTGCTTCTTGCCCCATCCATGTCTGTGCCCGCGATGATATAGGGCTGCTCGTTGATCTTTGCATTCTGATAAATATAGGGAGCGACGCCGACAAGCTTCTCCTCCGGAATACTCTCGCGTATCTCCTCAAGCTGTGCTTCCGTGATTTTCTTCTCCGTGTCCGCAGGCATGACCAGCATGTTTGCGCCGTAAGAACGGAATTCCTTTCCCATCTGCCGCGGAATATCATAGTAAATAGTCACAAGCCCCGAGAGTACCGTGGCTCCCATGGCGATCGCGAGCAGAGCTGTGACCATGCGTGAACGCCTGCGGGACAGAGAGGCCGTGACCATACGCCAGTACATGGCCCTCCGGGTGATTTTCTTCTTATTTTCCATGCAGCACCTCCGTCGGATTCAGATGCAGAAGATAACGTATCGCCGGAATGCTTCCGAGCAGAGTCACAAAGAAAATCAATATGACGACGATGGGAATGACCATGGCAGTCGGAGGAATCGAGGAACCAAATACGCTGAATCCGATCACCTGCGTGAGCAGCAACCCAACAAAGTAACCGATCACGCCTCCGAAAACGCCTGTGATCATAATCTCTGTGAGTATCGTTCCTATGATGCGTCCGTTTTCTGCCCCCAGAGCCTTCTGAAGACCAATCTCCGTGCGCCGCTCCATAACTCCGGCTGTGACAAGATTCGAAATACCAAGCGCCGAACCGATGAGACTCAGAATCGTGATCAGCACCATGAGCAAGGTCGTCTTGTTCAGAATATCTCCCTCCGACTCCGCCACCTGACGTATAGGCTTCGCCACAGAATCTGTGATAACCTCCTGAATCTGATAGCAGATCGCGCTGACATAGGCCGTGCAGTACCAGACTTCCCATTCCTTCACCGTGAGACTGAGCGGATTTCTGGCAGCCTTCCGAGCCAGATCATTGTCCGGCGTTGTGAGTGCACTCACCTCTATGCTGCTCACGACATTATCCCTACCGGCAAAGGCCTGTGCAATCTTCAGTGGCGCATAGATATACTGATCTTCATCACTTCCGGCACTGAAGATCCCCTTCACTATCACTGTCTTCGTGAGCTGAGGCGAACTGAGCTCTATTCTGTCCCCGACGCTATAATTATTGCGGAGCGCATAGACTGCGCCCAGCAGCACCGCATCCTCGTCCGTATCCTCAAGCCACTCCCCCTGAAGTTCCCACCAGCTTTTCAGCTTCCTCATCCCGGTGTCCAGAGACTCCCCGGTCGGCAGATTCATATGATGTGCAAACCATGTCCCAACAAGTCGTGTGCTCTTCGCATCTCCGTCCGCCTTCACCCATGTATTAAAATAGGGCGTATAATCCACAATATTGAAGGCCCAGAAGATGGTCTTGATGTTTCCGAGCTCATCCTCCTTCAGGTACTCCTGCGCCTGTCCCTCCTGTTCTCTGACGCCATAAATATCACCGAGAAGCGAGGCTCCCTTCGGCACCACATTGATATTCGCGCCATAGGTCTTCAGCTCCTGATTCACCTTATCTCCGACGCCGAGCATCGTGTTTAACATGGAGGTGGAGAGGCATACGCCCAGCGCGATTGTAAAGGCAATCATCAGCATCTTGCTCTTCTGCCGGAAGATTGCCCCCGAAATCATTCGTAAAAACATCCTTTTCTCCTTATCCGGCCCGCACGCTAACGAAATACATAAGACAGAGAATCGAGCTCCGCTGTCTCTATCTTCAGCTTCTGATCATGAACCATATACTTAAACGGTATGGGGTTGCATCCTCCTGCAAAGCCTATGGTTCCCTTGTTCATCACGACGTCACAGAGCTTGCAGACCACCTGATCCTTTCGCTCAAAGTACCCGCTCGGCCCGCAGATCTCACAGGCATCCAGCCCGACGCCATAGGAGCCGGGAGCTTTTTTGATCACAATAAAGCGCATCTCGATATTGTCTGAAGCCGTATAGAGATAGCGATGCAGATGCCCGTCCTCCAGATCCTCAAGCGGAACGACAATCATCCCATCCTCCATTGTGTAATTCTCCGGTGCGGAGAGCGGAACCTCCCGTCCCGCATAGCTCTTCACCGCAGTGATGGATAACAGATCCGTCACAATAAGCAGCAGAAAAAACTGTGCCCATTGTCTCCTCTTGCGCTTAACGTAGCGAAGCTTTCGAAGCTCCGCGCGATTGCGGTACGGCTCTGCGATTTTCATATTGTTCTTCCAGAGCAGCAGCGGCACAATCGCCAACAGTGCAAATTGAAGGAAATCAAAGTATGCTGCATGATTGATGATCCATGCGAGCCCCGCAAAAATCCACGGTTTCCGGGGTATAAGCCGCAGTGAATAGAGGCGCTGCACAATCACTGTAAGCTGGGTAAGCCCACGAATTATGAGCAACAGCCCTACAGAGGCAGTGAGCTCAGTTTCGGTTAAGCTCTCGCCGCAGCGATACACCGCAAGACCAGAGAGCAGCATGAGGAGCAGTGCCAGCGCATAGCCGATGATGCGAAACAGCACCGTTGTACTGACTGCACTCTCTCCGTAATAAACAAAAGAGTTCAACTGCGAGAGCACCGGTGGCAGATAGTAAAAAAAAGAGCTGATACAGTAGACAGAAAGAAATACCGTAAAGAGACACTCAAAGAGCCACTCCCATCTGACAAGCATGCGCCGCTTCAGTGCCATGAGCAGCAGAAGCCCCAGAAGCGATGCCACAACAGGAATCATGCTGAAAAAACTGAGTGAGGTCCGATTGATAAAATTTGGAATACTCCGGATAATCGCCGATACCGCAGCAGCTGCAACCCCTGCCGCAAGACAGAACAGAAGTACAATCCGCTTCTTCATCTCCCCGCGCGTCCTGTAATAGGCAAAGAGTATTCCCATCAGGGCGGCAAAGGAAATCCCTGTCTCCATTATTTTCACAAAAATCTTAAGAATATGCTCACCTCCGCATCACACAGGCGAAGGAATTAGATATACTCCAATTCCTTCGCCTGAGATTGAATCTATCCAATTCTGTTCAGCATTACCACTGCGGGCCGGCCCACTCAAACTCTGTCCACTCAGCAACAAGCGGCTCAGTCCAGAACCTTCCGGTCACGCCCGTCTCCTTGTCGACGTGCAGCAGATAATCATTGCCCGGCGCGCTGACCTCAAATTTCACATCATATACGCCGAGGCCGTCCTCAAACTTGAAATTTGCACCGTAGTGCGGGCCATCAGAAGCATTCATCGGCATAAAAGCAACTTCCTGAACCTTATCGGAGCCCTGCTTCTGCACATAAGCCTTAACCTGCAGCCACGGAACGAAATCGCCAACGCCATAGCCGAGGGTAGCCCCCTCCGGACCAGCAGTGATATCTGCCTCGATGTGGCAGTCTGCCTCCTCCTTGGAAAGGCTGTTGCCCGCAGGCTCCATATCAACCGGCTGGAAGTAAACGCCGGAGATGATGAGCGGCCCAACCTCCTGATCGTCTCCAATCGGGAACTCCTCAAAGCCCGCATCCTCGCCCGGAGCGGCAACATCTGCTGCCTCCGCACTCTCCTCTGCAACCTTCTCCGCTTCGGTCTCCGCCGCAGTCTCAGCAACCGTAGTCTCAGCAACCGTAGTCTCAGCCGGCGCTGCCGTCGTTGCCGGAGCAGCGTTGCCTCCGCAGGCGGTGAGTGCGAGCGCACCTGCCACCAGTGACATCATAAGACTCTTTCTGAACATAAAAACGTACCTCCCTTTACATTTGATTTTGCTGCGGCTGATTCTTCATCAGCGCAGCTCGCTTCTTTGCGTTATTTTTCAGCTGGTAAATATACGTGACAATTGTAATTACCAGCAAAATAACCTGAGGAACCAGAGTTTCATAGCGGTCGTAGATACCAAAGAGTTCTATCGTAAAGCCGTTCATTCCAGTGATGATCGTTCTGCCTATCACATCCGCCTCCTGAAGCTCAAACACGCCTTTTCCGATAAAGGAAATGCAGAGCAGAAACATGAGCCAGCTCGTAAATGTGAAGAAGGGCTTCAGTGGCAGGCGCACACTGAGCTTTGTAATCGCCACATAGACCACAGCGAGGACAATCACAGCCACCGCAAGACCACCCCAGAGCATATGCGGGTTGTTTGCAATATTGGAACGCATGCCCTGAAAGAAGAGGATGAGCTCCGCTCCCTCCCGTGAAACCGCGAGAAACGCAGAGAAGGAAAGTGCATACATGCTGCCCTTCGTGAGCGACTGCTCCACCTTATCCTTGATGTATTGGCTCCAGAGCTCCGTCTCCGACTTCGAGAGCATCCAATTGCTGACATAAAACAGCACCGCAACAGCCAGAAACATCGTGAGTCCCTCAAAGACTTCCTGTCCCAGACCGGACTCGGCCTCTCCGACACTCGCCGCCAGCATATTAAAGATAAATGCCAGCACAGCACTGAAGACCACCCCCAGCAGGGCTCCGATATAAACGCTGCGCAGATATTTTTTATTATCTGTCTTCACAAGATAGGCTATGATTGCAGCGATCACCAGTATCGCCTCCAGCCCCTCACGAAGCGTGAGACCCAGCACAGCGATAAAGGTCTGCCATCCCGCTGCCCGTGCAGCCGGGGCGGTATCCGTTGCAGGATTGTCCTTCACGGACGCCTGCGCGCTTTCAGCACTTCCCTCTCCGGACTCCGCTTTTTTCCCTCCGTCCAGAAAAATCGCATCTTCTACGAGCATCTGCTTCAGCGTTTCCGTACTCTCTCGAAACTCCTCCGGAGTTCCCTTGTCGCGTATCACCTTCTTTACCAGATAGAACTGGTGCTCCACCTCCGAGCCGCGGCTGCCGGAAATGACCGCCATCACCGTCTTCTCAAAGCCGAGCTTTTCATAAAACTTGTAATAGGCAACATTTACCTCCTCTGTCGCCCGCTTGCCGGCGCCATCACCACCATCCTCATAGATCTCGACTGCGCTGTCCAGCACCTCTCCCATGGTTGCCGCAACTGCTTCCCAGTTATCGTATTTCGTCTCCGCAAAGGCCGTAAGACTTTCCGCCAGCAAAAAAACAAATGCGAGCAGCAGTGCCACCCCAGTTCTTCTAACTCTTCTGAACTGATACATCCTTCCCCTCTTTTCTATGCAGTTTCCAATTTTCCATCGCGCATACAGAGTACGCGGTCCGCGTGGTGCAGAATCTCTTCCTCATGCGTCACAATAAGCAGCGCAGTTCCGCGTTCATGTACCCGCCGGAGAAGCTCCATGATCTCAGCGCTGCTTCCGGCATCCAGATCAGCCGTCGGCTCGTCTGCGATAAGCACGCTCGGCTCATTCATCAGCGCCCGCGCCAACAGAGTGCGCTTCAGCTCTCCACCCGACAGGCTTCTCGGAAACTCATCCCTCAAATCAAGGATTCCCATCTGATCCAGAAGAACAGCCGCGCGCTGAAGCGCCGCCGCACTCCTCTCACTCCCGCCCCATCCGTTTTTTTTTGTCTCAGAGAGACAGGCCGGCAGCGCCACATTCTCCATCACCGTAAGATTTGGAAGAGTTCCAAGCTGCTGCGGCACATAGCCGATATCCAGATTTCTGTAGCGGTCGCAGCGCTTCTCATTCCAGCTCCCGAGCAGTTCTCCGCGAAAGCTTATTTCTCCCGACGTTGGCTTCAGAAAACCTGCCAGCAGATTCAGAAAGGTCGTCTTCCCGCTCCCGGAGCGCCCGGTGATATACAGAAACTCACCCTCCCGCATCGCGAAATCAAGATTCCTCAGCGCCGCAAAGCTGCGCCCGCCGCGCAGAAAGCACTTTGTGAGCCCGCTTGCCTTGAACAGCTCCATCAGGCTGCGCCACCGTCTGCACGATAGCGCAGCAGATAGAAAGCGCTGATCAGAAAATACAGAAGCGAGAGCAGATATACCGCAGGTCTCACATAGAGATTACAGCTCATGGTATGCATCTTGCATCCGCCAATCAGGCGAAAGGCCAGCGCAAATATGAGCAGTGCCAGCGGCAGATTTGCGAGCGCCAGTCCATATGCCACCGCCCGGTTTCGGACAAACATAAAGAACAGCGCAATAGATGCCCCGAGTGCCCCGCACCCCCGCACCGCCTGTCCCATCCAGTGGCACTTCATATATCCACCGTCCGCCTTCAACGGGCAGATCGGCAGAAGCCCCCCCGGCGTCAGTACGATCAGCAGCGCCAGGCATAAAAAGATTCCTCCAAATAACCATCTGCGATTCATTTGAATTCCCCCTCTGTTGATTCTAATCGTTGTGTTAGTTCCAGATAACCATTCTCTCAAAAAAATCAACTGATCCTAGGATCAACTGACCTTATGTGCTGGCCAACTTTAATTAGAACGAACTAATTACTTGAGTTAGTATAACACAGATCAGAATGCTGTCAACGTGTTTTTTAGGCTGATCTAACTATAAGGTAAAATTTCCTGTGAACAAAGCAGCCGCCCGTTTTACGGGCGGCTGCTGAAAATTAGTTTGAAGCTTAGAAACGGAGCTTGTAATTTCCATCCCCAGCCCCTTCGACAGAGGAGGAAAAGAGCAGCCTTGCCGCTTCAATCAGATATGCTGTGTCGCGGCTTCCTGCCGTCTCGTAGGAGGAGTGCATGGCAAGCTGCGGAAGACCGATATCCACAGTATTTAAAGCGACCTGCGTATTGGAAATGTTTCCAAGCGTAGAACCGCCCAGAATATCCGAGCGATTGGTAAAGACCTGCACCGGAACATTCGCCTTTTCACAAATCGCACGGAAAATCGCGCCGGAGATTGCATCCGTCGTATACTTCTGATTGGCGCTGTACTTGATCACAATGCCCTTGTTCATATACGGGCGGTTTGTCGGATCCGCCTTGCCCGTCTGATTCGGGTGAACGCTGTGCGCATTATCCGCAGACACAAGGAAACTTGAGGCCAGCGCGCGGAGATAATACTCCTCATCGTGGCCGAGCGCGGCATTGATCCTGTGCAGCACATCCTTTAAAAAGGTAGATTCCGCGCCTTGTTTGGTGCCGCTGCCGACCTCCTCATTGTCGTAGACACAGTGCACCGCCACGCTGTCCTTCGGCTCCGCCTGAAGGAATCCCTTCAGAGAGGAAAAGGCACACTGCAGGTCATCCAGACGACCGCTGCTCAGATACTCCCCATTCGCCCCGACAAGACGGGCCTTCATACGATTGTACAGGAAGAGATCTGTGTCCAGTATCTCCTCCGGTTTCACCCCAGCCGCCTCTGCAATCAAGGTCTCAAAACGCCCCTTTGCATCCTCACTGTCACCAAAGAGCGGCAGCATATCTACCTGTGCGTTGTAGCTGTAGCCCTCATTCACCTGGCGATTCATATGGATCGCCAGATTCGGAATGATCATAAGATCGCGGTCAATATTGATGAGGCGCGTCTCTATTCCTTCCGCCGTGCGGACAACCACACGCCCCGCGACCGAGAGCGGCCTGTCAAGCCAGGGCGCACAGAGCATACCGCCGTACTTCTCTACATTCAGCTTGATATACTGCTTATCAATCTCTATCTCCGCATTGGGTTTGATCTTAAAGGCGGGTGAATCGCTATGGCTCGCCATGATCTGAAAGCCGAGAAAATCCTCTTTCGGAACCCGGAACGCGATGAGCGCGGAGTCATTTCGACTCACATAGTAGCCCTTTCCGGCCTCCAGCTTCCACGGCATCCCCTCGCAGAGCAGCTCATATCCCTGTGCCTTCAGTATCCCCTTCATGTTGGCTACAGCCCAGAACGCATTTGGACTGGAATCCAGAAACTCCATCAGTTCCTGATTCACCTGCTGAAACTGCATATCCTCATCCTCCCTCATTGGTTGTCAGGTATTTGGCCCTCTCCGATCATCCATTCGGACCTTTTGTATCATACCATCTCGCTGCCGCTCGATGGGTTTTCTCGTCAAAACTCCATTTGCGCAAGCGCATGGAGTCTTTCCTCGTTATTTTACCATCTCGCTGCCGCTCGATGGGTTTTCTCGTCAAAACTCCATTTGCGCAAG
>QWCK01004376.1_pt1 | contig 13979 bp, 12 predicted proteins | sample 1972571 | NCBI WGS metagenome assembly QWCK01 (sample SAMN09866710, study PRJNA288562) | Human gut metagenome isolate term2_stool, whole genome shotgun sequencing... | isolation source: gut | host: Homo sapiens | place: USA: California
TATCTCTTACAATTTCTACTATGGTAGAAGTTTTGAAGTAGAGGCATATATTAAGGGTCTTACATCTGATGATTTAACAAGGCTTAAAAAGGACTCTAGAAATCTTGACAGAGTAATGGATGATGTAGTATCTCAAATTAATAAAGATAAGAACTTTAAAAATGTAGATAAAGATATAGTTGTATTTGATGGTACTTCTAATAATAACAGCAAAAAGGTTGCTGATTACTACGAAAGAGATGGCAGAGGTATTCGTGGCGGTGTAACTCTATAGTATTTTATTAAAAATTAATAGTATTTTAAAAGACAAATGTTTAAATATTGACATTTGTCTTTTTTACTATGTTTTATAAATTATTTTATTGTATTTTAAAAAATAATTAGTTAGACACCTGACTAATATTTTTTACTTTAATACTATATTTATTTTTAAAATTAAGAAATCTTGTGAAAAACCTATCTTGATATATTTCTTATGATGGTTTTTTGCATATCTATCAATTTTTTTCTTCTGTCAAGTTCTTTTTCAAGTTGCTCTACTTTATATGTCAGCTCACCTATTTCGTCAAATTTATTGAAGGCTTTACACGAATAGGGATAAAAATTAAGTATGATAAATCCATACTCAGACTTGCTCATGACTATGAGCATTTCCTGATATTCTATGGCAAGGTCGTTAAATATATCTATATAATTGTATTTTTCTTTAAGTGCATCGTATAATTCTTGACCGAAAACTTCTTTTATTGATTTAAGCTGTGGATTTTCTATACCAAATAAAGAGTAGACATTATCTGAATAATATTTGATTATCCATGAGTCGTCTAATACAAGTGTGCAATAGGACTTTGTCTTATTTTTTTTGAAGTCAATTATTTTTGTAAAATTGCCCTCAGGTATTTTAGTTACACATTCGATATGTCTCAAAAATGATGCCACTTTTTCATAATCTAGCTTTACTCCTATGTAAAGAACCTTTGACATATAGCTTGTGCATTCAAACTTAATCATTCCGCCATTACCGTCAGGTGAATTTAGAAAATATTTATCTATGCCCTCTTCTACGGTGTGCTCAATAATTCGGGATTTAAAATCTTCTTTATTTGATATTTCATGAAAATAGTGGTCAAACCTCTTATTTTTATATATCAGCTCTTCATGAGAAAACCCAACTACTAAATAATTGCTATCGTCTAATAGATTTAATATCGTATCGTTCATAAATTTTTTCTCCAAAATATTACTATTTATCTTATTTGACATAATACCCAATTTTAAAATATTTAACAAGTTTTTATACTAATTATTACCACTTTATGTAAAACAGTTTTAATTTTAAAATCATTTACATAATTTTGCTTTTAAATTATAATATGAAAGATACGTTTTTGTAGGTAATAGGAAAATAAACCGTTTCGTAGTTGCCAACAGTGTTTTATTACATTTTTATAAAAATAGCAAAGTATATTTAAATTTAGACTAATTGAACAAGGATATATAATGAAAAATTTTTACAAGCATTTTAAAAAAATCAGCTTATTTTGTTTTTTAACACTCACCTTCACGCTTTCGTCAGGATTTACTGAACAAGAAATAGAAATAAGACCAATCAATGACTATACAAGTCTATTGATAAATCATTATGATGGATACAGTATGCAGATGCCCAGCTCATCAAAAATTACTCTAAACGACTCTCACTATGTCACTGAGATAGACTTTAACAATGTAAACATAAAAATCTTTTTAGACGACCTTACCACGTCCTATGCCTCATATCTCAATTATTCGCTAAAGGGGATAAGACAAAGCCAAAATGAACATATAATAACCTATGATGGGAATACATATCTAGGCTCAAAAGCAGCTCATGAGATTTCCTTTTATAGGTCAAAGCTCAAAACTGTAAATGATGACAAAAACAACTACATGATTTTATTTATCCAGCTGGACAATACAAAGGCTCTGACCTTTATGGTAAAATCCTCTGACGCTATAAACAAGAAAATGCTTTTGCCTATGCTTGCAAGCCTAAACTTTGACCAGTCTAAAATCGCAAATTTTCCTACCAAAGTACCGTCTGTTTACAAGCTGGTAAATGGTGAGCTAAAGGGTGCACAAAATCTAAGTGATAGGACTAAGAAATTTTATAAAGACTACTTCCTAAGTCCTGACAGAGCTTGGGGTATCTTTGTTGACGAATTTTGGATAAATGGCAAGGTCGGAAGTATAGAAAGAGAAATTGACCACAACTTCAGTTTTATGCTTTTGTACCATCATTTAAGCTCAAGTAATAAATATGTAACTGACGCCATAGATTACTGCATAAGGACTGAAAAATATCTTGAGCTCACTTTGCAATATGAAGTAGCAGATGGAAAAAATCAAATCTATGGCATACTTAACGGTGAATATGACGAATTTTTAACAGAAATGGCTCAAATCGTAGCTCAAAGTGAACAACCAACAATATTTAGAATAGCCAACGAAATGAATGGAGATTGGTGTGCATACTCCGCTTACAATACAGGCTTAGATGCTGACATATATAAAATGGCATACAATCACATTTACAACATTTTTGAAAAAGAGGGTGCTAACAAAAATGTACTGTATGTATTTAATCCTAACGGAAAAAATTTCCCTGACTTCAAATATAATGATGAGTCAATGTACCGCCCTGACTACAAGAAATATCAGTTAGTCGGACTTACCTTATACAATACAGGAAATTATTATAAAGATGAGCACTTTGTAGATTTTGACACTCTATACAAAGGACTTTACAACAGTGTTGAGCAAAATTATGACAAGCCGATGATGATTACTGAGTTTGCCTGTGCTGTAGCGGGTGGCGACAAAGTGGCATGGACGCAAAATATGTTCAACTCTATAAAAAATTATCCAAAAATCAAGGTTGCAATTTGGTTTCACGGAGTAGATAAGGATGCCGATGGAAACAGAGCTAGAATATATCTTATTGATGAGCCAAGACAAACGCTAAATGTGTTTAAAAATAATATAGGCAGTGGCTCAAATAACATCTATAAAGGTATCGCTCAAAACTACAGCACAATCCCAAGTAATGATGCCCATAGTAGCTCCAGTCAAAATGTTTACAGCTCAGAGTTTGTTTTTTCTAAATAATATGAATATATGTTAAACGGGATTTTCTAAAATTTAGAAAATCCCGTTTTTATATTAATCAATTTTTTTCATTTTCTCCCAATTGTGAGGAAATCCCATCATGTCATAGAGCTTTGCTATGCTTATACTTTGTAGATTATTTTTTGTATCGTTTATCTGTCTTTCAAGCTCACTTAAAAGGTTTTGCTTATCCTCTTTCTCCAAAAGAATACACATTGAAACCAAAAGTGCAAAGGCATTTCCCCTTTTTTGTGGAGTTACCTTGAAATAATTGTAGTAATTGTTAAAAGGAATGTCCTCTCCTACAGCTACGCAATAAAATCGCTCATTGTGGGCACAAATATTTCTGTAGGAATTTACCAGCCTTATGTAGGCTTGCAAATCCTCAGATTTTACACCAAAATAATTTTTGGCAATATACTCTCTTTCGTCTTCTTTCATCAATCTGTAAAAGTTTATTATACTACCAAGTGTCAACGTGTTTGATAATACCCAAAATGGCACATAGTTATATTTTTCTATATAATAGGTTATATAATCGTTTTTTGATATTGAACGGCTTAGTGACTCCATTAGCCAGCTTATCAAATTAAATATATCCTTGACGTTGCTTTGCTTATTATCAAAATTTTCCAGTCTTAAATAGTCCTGATACCCATAAATTTTTGAAAACTCATAGCTGATTGCTGATTTAAAATTATTTTCTAAAATCAGCATATATTTTAGAAAAATTACTCTTATATTTCTATCAAATTTATAGATTTCAAATATTTCTTCAAATCTTGCACCCCTGATATAGGTAGAGCGTTCACCTTGTTTTCTATCTGCTAAAAACGGCTCTCTATAAGCATTTATAAGTGCGTAGTAGTTGGTTCTTGCCAGCTTATACATTACGTCTTGTTCATTATTTATGATTAGCCCTTTGCTTTTTAGTATCTCAATTTGTTTTTGCACATCAGTAAATACTTTTTTCATAAATGCACCTACTTATTTGATTAAATTTTAATCCAAGCCGGTCTTAAAGTTTTTTAGACTAACTTGGATTAATTTTTTAATTTCTTGATTTTGGATTAGTCCTTGTAAAAAGACCTGAAGGTTTCTTGTGCCTGACTGCCATCTATTGTCCTATATAGTGTGTATAAATTGCCTGAGCCGGTCACCCATGTCTTTACTACTTTTTTATCCGCCGGATTGCCATATATATCAAAAGCTATGCTATTTCCAGCTTTTCTGTAGAAAATATATATGTCATTGTCGAAATTATTTGAAAAGACAAAATCGTTTGTATTAGACACCATTGCGTCTCTTGCGTAAGGCACATAGTGAATTTTGAGTGTGTGATTTCTTCTGTGGTCAATTTTTAGTCCAGCCTCTAAAACTGCATTAAACAATGTAGTCGATACCTGACACTGCCCTCCGCCTAGACCTAGCACAAACTCATCACCTTTGATGATAAATGCGTTTTTTAATTTTGAGTCTACGGATTTTACCCTGCTGTTGAAATGAAATTTTTCTCCCGGTGCTAATTTTGTGCCATTAATCGCCTCAGCAGTTATGTCAATGTTATAACTTCTTCCTCTATCAGACGCATTGTAGTATGTCAAATAACTGCTCAGCATTGAAATTTCAGTGCCAAAATTTGCACCTTGTCCTACTTGAGCTACAGTAACATCTACAAATGGTAACTCAAAAAGCGTGTAGTCTGCCGTTTTTATTCTTCTCATCATTTCTTGCTTAAATTGTTCTCTTTCAATCCTTCTTGTAGGTACAATTTCTTCTGAGATTTTATATTTTCCATTTTCAATTGGACTTGCAAACATGATTTTTTTTGAATTTTTTCCGGCGAAGTATTTGTCCATTTCGTTTAAAAATATATTTAAACTGGCTTGGTCAACTATTAACTTTGGATTTTCTTGCTTGTAATCATAGGCAAATGCCCTCGATGCAAGAAAGTCCAAGGTTTTACCTGTGGTTCTATCAAACAATCTAAATGTGCCAATAAAATAGTTGTTTACTGTTTCTACAGGCTCACTGCTCACATTTACACTATCGTCTGTCGTATTTTTCACCGGAGCCGGTTGTGTCTGCTGTGTTTGGTTTCTCGTAGGTTCTTTTGGAGCACTATTTGTATCTTTAACTTTTTCACCTGTGTATTGGTTGGTTTGTGTATCTGTTGTATCCAAATTTGTTGCTGGTTGTTCTGATTTTGCAGGAAATACATCTTTTGAGTTTTGTGTAGTTTTCACTGCTGATGGTACATTTTCGTTAGTTACTTCATCATTTTCAGCAAAAGCTATTGGACTAAAAATTGTAATCACTAATGTAAATGCAATCAGCATTTTTTGAATACGTTTCATGTTTACTCCTATTTTTAACGCTATTTAACTACTATATTAATAATTTTCTTTGGTACATATATTTTTTTAACTATGGTCTTGCCACTTACTGCGTTTGCTACTATATCTAGTGCCAAGGCATTTTCCATCACTTCGTCCTGACCTTGCTCTTCGGACACTGTAATTTTTGCTTTTACTTTGCCATTTATTTGTACCGGAACTTCTATTTCGTCTTGTTTTGCTAGATTTTCATCATAATTTGGCCATGTAGCTTGGTTTAACATACTGTCATCCTTAGAAACTATTTGCCACAATTCTTCTGTAACGTGAGGTACTACCGGATTGGCAAGTATTAACAGTTTTTTGTAATCCTCTACATTTATTTTCTTTACAGCATATACTTCATTTATAAATGCCATCATCGCCGCAATTGCTGTATTGGCTTTTAGATTTTCGTAGTCATAGGATACTTTTTTTATCAATCTGTGAAGGGATTTTACAAGATTTATTTCTGACTCTTCATCAGTAATCATTTCTTGTATTGCCCAAAGTCTTTCGATAAATCTGTAACTTCCTTTGATGTTTTCTGACGACCAAGGTGCTTTTTTCTCAAAATCGCCTATAAACATTTCGTATGCTCTAAATGTATCTGCGCCTAGCTCATCCACTATTTCATCAGGGTTTACTACGTTGCCACGCGATTTTGACATTTTTTGTCCGTCTTCTCCTAAAATCATTCCATGAGAGGTACGTTTTTTATATGGCTCTTTTGTAGGCACTTGTCCGATATCATAAAGGAATTTGTGCCAAAATCTTGAGTACAATAGGTGAAGTGTGGTATGCTCCATACCTCCATTGTACCAATCAACATTTTGCCAGTAATCTAAGGCATCTTTGCCTGCAAAGGCATCGTTGTTGTGTGGGTCCATATATCTTAGATAATACCATGATGAGCCTGCCCATTGTGGCATTGTATCTGTTTCTCTTTTTGCCGGTGCCCCACAAATCGGGCAAGTAACATTTACCCAGTCATCAAGTAGTGCAAGTGGAGACTCGCCATTATCCGTTGGCTCGTAGCTTTCTACTTCTGGTAATACTAGTGGTAAATCTTCCTCTTTTAGAGGTACATAGCCGCAGTGGTCGCAGTGGATTATTGGAATTGGTTCTCCCCAATATCTTTGACGTGAAAATACCCAGTCTCTTAGTTTATAGTTTGTCTTTTTAGTTGCTACGCCAAGTCCAGTAAGGTATTCACCTATTTTTTCTATACCTTCTTTTACTGTAAGTCCACTATATTCTCCTGAATTTACTAGGATAGATTTGTCACTCTTATCTATATAGGCTTCTTTTTGTACGTCTTGACCACCTTTTACTACTTCTATTATAGGTAGGTTAAACATTACTGCGAAGTCGTGGTCTCTTTCATCGTGAGCAGGTACGCCCATTACTGCACCTGTACCATAAGTCATAAGTACATAGTCTGATACAAATACAGGGATTTCTTTTTTCGTAAGTGGATTTATGGCAGATACACCTTTTATCTGCACACCGGATTTTGTTTTTGCCATTTCTGAACGTTCAAAATCTGATTTTTTTGCTGCCTCTTGCTTGTAGGCTTGTAATTCGTCATAGTTTTGTATTTGGTCTTTTATTTGGTCAATTATTGGATGCTCAGGTGATACTACCATATAAGTTGCACCAAATATTGTATCTACTCTTGTGGTAAATACTTTTAGCTTGCCTCCTACAAAATCAAAGTCAACTTCGTACCCGTAAGACCTGCCTATCCAGTTTTTTTGTTGAGTTTTAACTCTGTCTATAAAATCCACTTCGTCCAAATCATCGATTAATTTGTCAGCATACTCTGTGATTTTTAGCATCCACTGACTTTTTTCAACGTGGATTACATCTGCTCCGCATCTTTCACATTTTCCGCCTACTACTTCTTCGTTGGCAAGTCCTATTTTGCATGATGTGCACCAGTTGATTGGCATTTTTTTCTTGTATGCTAAGCCTTTTTCATATAATTTAAGGAAAATCCACTGTGTCCATTTGTAATAATTAGGGTCAGTAGTGTTTACCTCTCTACTCCAGTCAAAGGACAAGCCTAAAGCTTTAAGCTGTCTTTTAAAGTTTGCCACGTTTTTTTCTGTAACTATCTTTGGATGAATTTTATTTTTTATTGCGTAATTTTCTGTAGGTAGTCCAAATGCATCCCAGCCTATTGGATAAAGCACGTTGTAGCCTTCAAGACGTTTTTTTCTAGCTACTATATCAAGTGCGGTATAAGACCTTGGATGTCCTACGTGCAGTCCTTGCCCTGATGGATAAGGAAATTCTACAAGTGGGAAATATTTTTCTTTGTCGCTGTCATTACTGCATTCAAAAGTATGATTTTCATCCCATATCTGTTGCCATTTTTTTTCAATCTTTTTAAAATTATATTTGTCCATTTAACCCTCCAAGAATGGCTGTTTGATTTTTTTATATTTATGTAATAAAATATATTATATTATTATATCATAAACGTCAAATATTAGGCAAAAAGAAATGATAAAAATGAAAATAATTGATAACAATAAGCTTTTAGATGATTGTAAATTAAGTAAGGATATAATTTTTTTAGATATAGAAGCTACCGGCTTTTCTCCAAAAAAAGACAGTATAGTCGGCTTTAGCTGTGCGTCACATTTTTCACAAAATAAAGCAAGATTTACACAATATTTTTCCTTTGAAGAAAAAGCTGTCATAGAGAAATTGTTGGAGGCTTTAATCGGCAAAAATGAGATTGTCACCTTTAGCGGGGATAAATTTGAATTTAAATTTATTGAAAGCAAATTGGAAAAATATGACATAAATTTTTCTTTTAAGGATTTTATTTTAACTGATATACAAAAGTCTTTTAAAGTATTCAGCAAATATTTTGACCTCAAAGAAAATAACAGAGCTTATATTGAAAATAAATTTAATTTAAATAAAAAAAATAGCTATGATATGAACTCCATAGCTAGGGTACTCAAATTTAAACCCAAAAATAAAAAAACTAAAGATAAAAATCAAGCTGATGAAATACTTTTTGAAAAGCAAAGCATTGATGTTGACGATATAAGAGGGCAGGCTCTGCTTGAGCTTTCCAAGCATAGTGAGGAAGAAATCATTACCTTGATTGCTCTTTATGATGTTTTGGACAATTTTAAGTGCAGCCATAGCCTTGAGATTAAAAAAAATACCCATCTAATTTTAGATGAGTATGATTTGATAGGTGATAGGCTACAATTGGTTTTTAGAGCTGACAGCTATCACAAGAAAGCTGTTTACTACAATGCAGATTTTAGTGAAATCTCAATCTACAAAAATAGGATAATTTTTACTCTATACATCAAGAAAATATCAGCCTATGACTGTCTATCTATAGCATATGAAACTGACTGCGGATATATCCCCTTAATAATCGACAATGAAATAATATTTGAAAATATCAACTATTTAATCTCAAAGTATAAAGACTACTTCGTGTAAAATTTACTCTTTACTGCTAATATTGATTAAACAATCAAGTTTTTGATTTGTTTCAATTATATTGGCAGTTTTTTTGATATAGTTGCTACTAAAAATCGATAAAGCGAAAAACATCAATAAAAAATACACTACTCCCGACACAATCAGCCCTCTAACCACTTTTTGATATAGAGCTATCTGACCGGCATCTATAATTTTTAGATTGTAAAGTGTATTTTTAAATATCAAAAATCAGCCGAATAACCCTGCAATAATCACTAAATTGCTAAGGACAGTGCCTATTTTTATAAACATTTTTACATAAACTTTGGCAAATAAAGTATTTATTTTCAAAATTCAAATACACATAATCACAATTTGAGCATATTTTAATCATAATCTTCAGGTATTTTTATAACTTTTATACATTAAATCTAAACAATACCACATCTCCGTCTTGCATTACATATTCTTTACCTTCTGAGCGGATTAAGCCTTTTTCTTTAGCTGTAACCATGTTGCCGTCTACTTTCATCAGTTCGTCATAGGCTATAGTTTCTGCTCTGATAAAGCCTCTTTGGATATCAGAATGAATTTTTCCGGCTGCATTTTGTGCTGATGTACCTTTGGATATAGTCCAAGCTCTAGTTTCATCAGGTCCTGTAGTCAAGAAACTGATTAGTCCAAGTAAATCATAGCTTGCCCTTACTAATTTATCAAGACCTGATTGGTCTACTCCTAGGTCTGCAAGATATTCTTTTTTCTCCTCAGCAGATAGAGATGAAAGCTCCTCTTCTATCCTTGCACTTATTACTACACAAGCTGCGTTTTCTGTTTGTGCGAATTCTTTGATTTTTTTGACGTAGTCATTGTCCGCTGAACCAATTTCATCCTCTGATACATTGGCAACATAGATTACAGGCTTATCAGTAAGTAGATTGAAGTCTTTAGAAATTTCTTTTTCTGCCTCTGTAAGCTCTAATGTTCTAGCACTCTTGTTTTGTCCTAAAACATTTAGAAATTTATTTATTACTTCTAATTCCTTTGCAGCGTTTTTGTCTGCCTTTAAAGCTTTTTGTGCCTTTGCCTGACGTCTTTGCAATATTTCTATATCTGAAAATATCAGCTCAAGATTAATTGTGTCTATATCTCTGACAGGGTCTACACTACCATCTACATGGACTACATTTGTATCATCAAAGGCTCTTACCACATGAATTATCGCATCTACCTCTCTGATGTTGGACAAGAATTTATTTCCAAGACCTTCGCCCTGGCTGGCTCCTTTAACTAATCCAGCTATATCTACGAAGTCTATAGTTGCATAGACTGTCTTTTTTGATTTATTTATATTTGTAAGATTGTCTACTCTTTCATCAGGCACTGTCACTACACCTACATTTGGCTCTATAGTGCAAAACGGATAGTTTTGTGCCTCTGCTCCTGCTTGAGTTATGGCGTTAAATAATGTGCTTTTACCTACGTTTGGCAATCCTACTATTCCTAATTTCATTTTATTAAAATCTCCTTTTATAAACTACTTTAACTTAAAAAGTCTATCATATATTTAATGAATTTGCAAGGAGGAGTAAATTTACATTATATAAAGGGGACTGAATTGCAAAAAAATCACCCACAACTCAGTCCCATTTTTAAATTTTATTATTACATTTTGCCAATTTGAGAAGCTTGTGTAGCCTGAACCGGTGACATCAAGACTTTCCCACTTCCTCTATATACATTTACCAGTCCTTCACCTGAGGCTGCTGAGCCAATTAATGATTTACCTGAGCGTTCTACTGTAAAGTTTAAGCTACTTGACCATGCTACAGCAAAATTTCCATCTATTTTTATTACATCATTGTTCAGCGTAATTTCTATTAATTCTTCCTCCGGTACTACACTTTCTAATACTACAAAGCCTGTACCCATTAAGCCTAAATTAAATAATCCTTCTCCCCCAAGTGTGGCACTTGATAAATTACTTCTAGGAACTGCTTTATGTTTTACTTCGCTGTCGCAAGCTAAAAACATACCGTCTTCTACTACTATGCCACCATTCCAATCGTCAAGGTCTATGATTAAATAATGCTTGTAGCTGTGCTCCAAAGCTAAAATCCCTGTACCCTTGTATTCAGGTTTTATGGCACTTTCTCCTGTTACTGCTCCTCTAACCATTTTGTTTAAGAAATCTCCTGCACCCTTTATGCCTGTATTGGTGTTGACATCTCCAAGCATCCACTGCATAGCTCCTGCTTGGACTGTAACAGAATTATTGTTTAAATTTGCTATTACCTGTCTTTTCCTTACATTCATTTGTGCCTCAAAATATGCCTGTGACGCTGTGTATGAATTTACTGACAAATCTCTTTGATACTCAATTACTTGAAATATTCCTGCTTGCTTGATTACTTTTACATCATCGTTGTTAATAAAATTGTTAATTTGGTAAGACATAAATTCCTCCTAAAAATATTTTTATAAATCTAAAAGGTAAACACTTTATGGATATTTTGAATTTACTACTAGCTCTACCCATCTTTTATTCATGTATTTTTCTGCACTTTCGTCCTCATAGGCTAAGGCGTCAGGCATAATGGCATTAAGTAGCTTTAGTTGCAAAATATAGGAGTCTCTTGCATCTTTTTCAAACCTCATAAATGAGGTTAGTTCCCATAATATTTTACACTACGCTATAAATATTTACAATCTTTTTTATATTTTCTATAAATTTGTTAGTGTAATTTCTAAAAACAAAAAACATAAAAATAAAATTTTCTAAAAATTAAAAAAGCCTATTACCAATGCAACCTTGCATTAGTAGTAGGCTTTTAGGTTTGTATTAGATTACTCAGCTGATATAACTTCTTTTCCGTTGTAATATCCACATTCAGGACAAACTCTATGTTGCATTTTTAGTGCGTGGCACTGAGGACATTCAACTAAATTAGGAGCTGTCATTTTCATGTTAGCTGCTCTTCTTGCTCTTGTATCTGATTTTCCCATTTTTCTCTTAGGTACTGCCATCTTAAAATCCCCCTTTCGTCTTTAACTCTAGTAGACTTAGTTTAAAAAGTCTTTAAGTTTTTCAAGCCTAGGGTCTATTTTTACCCCTACAGCATCGCAATTACAATTTTTATGATTGAGGTTTGCACCACAAGTCTGACACAGTCCTTTGCAAGATGCATCACAATATAAATTGTCATTCAATAGTTCAAAGGCTGCATCTTCCAATATTTCTTTTGTATCAAGTTCCTTATTAGTTATAAGAATTACATCTTCTTCAGAAAATTTGTCACTATCGACTAATTTTCCGGAAATGTTTATGGTAGTGTCTACATTCATATCATCAAGACATCTAACACAATTAATGTTAACATTCATTGCTACGTCCACATTGGCATAAAGCTCATCGGCTATGTCCTTTGTGATTTTTATAGATATCCTTGGTGGTGAATTAAATCTGACCTCTCGTCCATCTATGCTCAATGCTTTAACATCGTCAAGCTCTAAAAAATACTCAAAATTCTTCTTAGAGCTAATGAGCAAATCATTTATCTGAATTTTCATTCAAAACTACCTCAACAAAAAATCAACATATCAATTATACTAAAAATAATACAAAGGTGTCAAGTAAAATCGCTTTATAATAGATAAATATTTGAATTTTTTGTAAAAATTCTAACTTTATAAATATTCTTTGACTGATATTTATAAAATCTTTATAGATAATATTTTTATATAAAACTATTTTGTTAATCTTAATGTATCTCTAGCTATTACTAGCTCTTCGTTAGTAGGGATAACCATTATTTTTATTTTTGAGCTGTCTTTTGATACTATTTCTTCCTTGCCTCTAACTTTATTTTTTTGAGTATCTAGCTCTATACCAAGCTCTTCAAGACCTTTGCAGATTTCTTCTCTGCTTTTTGCCGAATTTTCTCCAAGTCCTGCTGTAAATACTATTGCATCTACATGACCTAGCTCTGAGTAATAAGCTCCGATATATTTTTTAACTCTTTGATGGTAAGCATCAAGAGCTACTTTTGCTTTTTCGTTGCCCTGTGCCTGTGCATCTTCTATATCTCTAAAGTCTGAGCTTACTCCGGACATTCCCAGTACACCGGATTTTTTATTCATAACTTCATTGATACCTTTTGTATCAAGCTTTTCTTTATCCATTAAAAATGTTACTATAGCCGGATCCATATCTCCGCATCTAGTACCCATGATTAGTCCTTCAAGTGGAGTAAGTCCCATTGATGTATCTACGCATTTACCTGCTTTTACTGCTGCGCAGCTTGCACCGTTTCCTAGGTGACAAGTAATGATATTTACTTGCTCAGGCTTTTTGCCTAGCATATCTGCTGCCCTTTGAGAAACATAAAGATGGGATGTGCCATGGAAACCATATCTTCTTATTTTATATTTTTCATAATATTCATAAGGTAGTGCATATAAATAAGACTCTTTTGGCATTGTCTGATGGAAAGCTGTATCAAATACTGCTACCATTTTTACATTTGGTAATATTTTTTGGCAAGCACTAATTCCTATTAGATTTGCAGGGTTGTGTAATGGTGCTAATTCATTACATTTTTTAATTCCTTCGATTACTTTTTCGTCTATTAGGACTGATTGTGCAAATTCTTCGCCACCATGTACTACTCTGTGTCCTACGGCATTTATTTCGTCTAGACTTTTTATAGCTCCATGTTCACTGTCAACAAGTGCATCCATAACAAGTTTTAGAGCAACTTCATGATTTGGTATGTCTTGCTGTATTTTTACTTTATCGTGTCCTTCTACTTCATGTTTTAATACTGAGCCGTCTATACCTATTCTTTCTACTAACCCTTTTGCTAAAACACTTTCATCATCCATGTTGATTAATTGATATTTTAATGATGAACTTCCGCAATTTATTACTAAAATATTCATTTTATGAAATGCCCCCTTCAAAATTTTGTTATACCATTGTTATTCTAACTCATAATG
>QWCK01004379.1_pt1 | contig 13975 bp, 26 predicted proteins | sample 1972571 | NCBI WGS metagenome assembly QWCK01 (sample SAMN09866710, study PRJNA288562) | Human gut metagenome isolate term2_stool, whole genome shotgun sequencing... | isolation source: gut | host: Homo sapiens | place: USA: California
GTTAGAACACGCTTATAGATATGCTGAAAGCAACTTATTAAAAACATTTCACAAGCCTAATGAACAAGAAGTGTCAAATATAGACCTAAGTGTAGAGTATGAGAGGAGAAAAAAGTGAAATATATAATAAAAACAGAAGATATGGTTCAAGATTTTTTAGATTACAACTATAAAGTCAAAATAGTATTCTACAATAACAAAAAAGTAGAGATATACCCACTAAGCTATAAAATTGACGAAGACGGCAAAAAGATAGTAGATATTGTTGAAATACCAAACATAGAAGATTATTTAGCCATTAAAAGACTAAAGGTTCATGAAGCGATTAAGAATGAAATTATGATGAAGAAAAATGACAAAGTGGAGGTAACATTTAAATGACACACGAACTAACAAGAGATTACGATAACTGGAAACTAACTGACTGGAGAGAGGAGTTTGAAAGAGATATGCCTAGAACTTTAAATGATTACCATATAGACCAATACATTATTGACGAAGTAGGAATTGAACAAATACCAGAGTTTTTTGAATATTTAGACCAAACGTATGAAGAAAGATACAATTTTGAAAATTTAGAGATAGCAGAACATAACATTGTAGGTCAAGAACAAGTAGATGGTGGAGTTGTTTATACAATAGAGATTGTATGGACTAATATTGAAGAAGTCATTGCAGAAGATGATGAGGAACTTAAAGAAATCATTGAAAAAGAAGTACAAACAATGTGGGAAGATGACAAAACAACAGAAGTCAACTATGAGATTGACGTTGCAGACGAGTATTGGGGGTAAACAATGAAAATTAAGAATTGGCGACTATATACAGCAAATAATGAATTTATAGTAAACTTAAAAATCTTATTGAAATCAACGTTGATATTGACTGGTGGAATTTTAGTCTTGCTAACAATATGTGCAATGGTTATAATTTATGGTCACAACGTTATGACGGTATTGATGGAGATACTATAAAACAGACAAAAATAAGACACACCTTATTAGACGAACAAGAATGGTCTTTAAATGAGTTTTTGATTTAAGACATACAATTCACTAATAAGAAATAAAAATGAAATCTAGGGCTATCCTAGAGCGTTAGAATTGAAATGTAGGGATAGGAAAATGTTTGCAAAGGAGAAATACAATTATGAAAGATATTAAAAAATATACAGTACAATTAGTAAGAGAAAGTGAAACAGCATACTCTGGAGAGCAAATCAATACAGTGAGTAAAGCAGTAAACTTAATTAACAAAGTATTTTCAATGGATTGCCAGCCGTCAGAAATATTTGTTATGTTAGCACTTGATACTAAGAAGAGACCAGTAGGTTGTTTCTTAGTCCATCAAGGTGCAATAAGTCATACAGTTGTCTCTCCAAGAGATGTGTTCCAAAGAGCGTTGTTAGCAAACGCTCATAGCATTATTATAGCACATAACCACCCCAGTGGCGACCCTATGCCATCTTGGAACGACAGTGATGTAACAGATACAATGAGAAAAGCTGGAGAGGTTTTAGGGGTTAAGGTGGTAGATAGCTTAATTATTGGAGATAATGGAAGATATTTCAGTTATGAAGAAGAGGGGAGATAATGGATAATTACTACATTAATATACCAAGACCAGTAGCTATAAATCAAAATATTAGCTCAAATGCAAAGTTATTGTATGGATATATTGATAAAACAAAGAGAAACAACTGGTCTTTAGTGACAAACAAAGAATTAGCCAAAGTAATGAATGTAGGTGAAAGGTCAATCAGAAGATGGTTAAGTGAACTCAAAAAAGAGAACTATATTGTAGCCAAAAATAGAAATATATTGGGAGTTGATAGACGTACATTATATTTAAAATTTTACTAACTTATAGGTGGTGTTTATGAATGGAGAATATTACATCAACATACCAAGTAAGGTTTTAAAAAATCGTGATTTAAAGTTTAGCTCTAAGATTCTTTATGGCGAAATATCAAGGTTAAGTCAAAAAGACGGATATTGTTATGCCAGCAACAAATATTTAGGAGAATTGTTGGGAATACACGAAAAATCAGTCAGTAGATTAATAAAGGAGTTGATAAGTGCTAATTTAGTGAAAATGACAGAAACAAGTGAATGTGGATTGACTAAGAGATGCCTATATATAATATAATATATCTTTTAGTTATATTCTTTTAATTATACTATTAATTATATTCTTTTATTTATTGTGTAACAATTCGGTTACTAGGGTGGTAACAATTGGGTTACTACTACGTCACTAAAATGTTACTAGGGTAGTAACAGGATTGTTACCCTTAATGTTAAGTGAATAAGAAAGAGAGGTTAACAATGGATAACAAATGGATAGATACAGAATTGTTTAATTTTATATTAGACCACTATGAGAGCTATGGTGAAATGCCAAAAGCTTTTATATCTGGAGCTATAAGTGGTAGAATGGACAGCTATAAATCATATTTTGATGAAGCAGTAGACCATTTTAGAGAAATCTATATTGAGAGCTACAACCCATCTGAAATTGATATAAGAACACCATGGGAGATAGCTATGGAAGAAACGCTTTCCCAATTAAGAAAATGTGACTTTATGTATGTTCTTAAAAATTGGGAAAACTCGAAAGGGGTGAAAATAGAGATTGAGCGAGCCAAAGAATTGGATATTCCAATATTTTACGAATAAATGAAAATTTTTATGAAGTTTTTAATGAAAACGCTTGCATAAATAAAATTCATGTGATATTATATTGCCATAGTCAAAGAAAAATAAAAGGAGTGATAGCTATTAAAGCACAATTTGACGCTAGATTTCTTGTAACTGGAAATTTAGAAAAAGTAGAAAGAGTAGAGTATAGTAACGGAACAAAAGAGCTTTTGAAGATTACACTAAAGGCTGGTGAAGATTATTTCACTTATACTATGTTCAACACAAAGAAAGACCCACAAAGAATTAGAAGTCTTATGACTAAGCTAAGAAAAGGGGATTTCTTAAAAGCAAGTGGAACTGTATCAGTAAATGAGTATGAAGACAAGCAAGGAAATGTCCAAACAAGTCAAAATTATACAGCATTTTATACAGAACACGTTGACCCAACAGAACACGCAAGAGGATTTGTAACTATTGCTGGTATTTTAAAGAAAAAAGTTGACAAAGAAGATTTAGGTGGCAAAGAAATTACCATTAGAGTATTTGACGACTTTAGACAAGAAAACAATGAGTACACTTTAGCAGTTGATGAGAAAATGACAGATTTCTTTGACGACATCAACGAGGGAGATAATATTACTGTAACAGCAGAATATATCAACAGAAGTGTAGCAGACGTGCCAGCCACTGGAGTTAAATCTTATGGAGAAGACATTGAGGGTGTAATACCAGCTGGAATGAAGAGAAGATACGAAAGAAAAATTAACGTTATCTCTGGCTCAATCTTAGCAGAAGAAAGTGAACTAGAAGATGATAACTTCTTTGATATCGACAATGATGACATTCCATTTTAAGGGGTGATTATATGGATAAAGAACAACAACAAAAATACAACAGAGGAAGAAGATTAATTAAAGAGCTTGAGGATGTGCTAAGTAGATACCAAAAACTAAGATTTTTCTTAGACACATCAGAAGACCTAGAAGATGGAGATATATTCTCATTAGAATCTCAAGCTTCTATTATGGAAGAATATATCAATATTTTAACTAAAAGATTGGAGAACACTATTTATTAAAAGCGTATGGAAAGATTAAGATACTCAATCAGTGGAACCTTCACAGTAAGTGGTGAAGCTGAAAATATAACAGAAGACGAATTAGAAGAAATTTTATTGGAAGAGTTGAGAGAAAACTTGACTAACTTTGACATTGACGAGATGGAAATTGAAGAAACAGAATAAAAAAACAAAAGGAGAAATAAATAATGAATAAAGCAGAATTAGTAACACAAATATCACACAAAACAGGTTTAAAGAGAGAAGATTCAAAGAAAGCACTTGAAGCGTTTTTAGAAACAGTGCAAGAAAGTCTTGTCAATCAAGAAAAAGTACAATTAGTAGGATTTGGTTCATTTGACACAAAATTTGTTAAAGAAAGAACTGGAGTTAACCCACAAAACCCAGAAGAAATCATTAACATACCAGCAAGATACAAGGTTTCATTCAAACCAAGTAAGACACTAAAAGAAACTATTAACGCATAAGGTGATTGAATGGATTTATTAAATATTAAGAAAAGAAAGCCTATTGTCGACTTTAACCAATATACGTTCACAATATTCGGTAATGCTGGAATTGGAAAGTCTTCGTTCTGTGCAAACTTCTTTGATGAGCCTTTGTTTCTAGCTTGGGAACAAGGTCAAAACGCTCTTGAAGTATATGTTCAAGATATGTTTACATGGAAAGATTTTTTAGAGTTTGTAAAAGAGCTAAAGAAGATACACAAAGCTGGAAAACAAGTGCCATTTAAGAACGTAATTGTAGATACAGCAGAAATCATGAGAACTAAATGTGAAGAGTATGTATGTATGCTTAATGGTTGGGATAGTCCATCAGACGGTGCTTATGGTGCTGGTTGGTCTGCCGTAACAAGAGAATTTGAAAAAAGAATTAGTGAAGTAAGAGCTTGTGGTCTAGGTGTTCACTTTATTGCTCACGATAAGGTTCAAAGAATTGAAAGAAAAGACATGACTTATGATAAGATTACACTCCAATTAGGCTCAACAGCAATAAATGAAGTAATCAAGAAAGTTGACTTTATTCTTTACTTTGATAAAGAATATGAGAAAGACGCCAATGGAAATGTAACAGTTAAGAGAGTTATTAGATTCCATGGTGGAGAGAACTATGAAGCTAAAACAAGAATAGCTGGTTTCCCAGAATTTATATATGCTGGCAATAGTCCACAAGAAACAGCTCAGTTGGTTAAAAAGTTATTTGAAGAAAAAGCAGAAGCCCTATTAGAATATAACAACTCTAAGGAAGAAGAAAAACCACAAATCGTGGAAGAAGATGAAGAAGAAGAGCCTGCTCCAAGTCCTGCAAACGTTACCACAAAAATGATTGACGAACTGACAGAGCTAGGTAAACAAAAATTGAAAGAAAAGAAAGCTAAACCTAATGACATTGTTCAGATAATTAAAGACAACACAAGTGTAGAAATGATGAATGAGATTACAGACATCAATGAATATAACAAGGTAAAAGAACTCATTGAAGCTATCTAAGGAACATTTGACAGATTATCTAATTATAAAAATAACAATAAAACTCTAAGGATAAGGGATGTAAGTCATCTTTTACCCTTAGAGAATAATTTATACCTATTTGGTGTTGGAGATAATGGAATTACAGGAAAGTATATCATACCAAAAGATATGTTTGACTTTTGTATATGGGAACATGGATTTGACAAGAACTATCAAACTTGCAAGAACTTGTTGAGAGATTTTAAGCGAGGTAGAACTGGAATACCACTCACTAAAAGAATTGACCTTATATATAAAACTTATCAGATAGACTTCCTACCACGAGATTGGAAAGTATGGCTACCATTTATATTAAGACACTATAATTACAACAACTATTACTTGACCGAAACACTAAATTTGGATAAAGAGAGTAAGAATTATTTAAGAATTGAATTTAAACTAAGAGAAAGGAAAACAAAACAATGAAAAAATACACTTATAAAGAAGTTGCAAATATTATTGGTGTTGCACCTAGTCAAATTAACGCAAAAGCAAACAGAAAGAAGTTCCCAAAGGAATTTAAAACAACTGTAATCAATGAACAAAACAGAGAAATTAAAGCTCTAACAGAAGAGGGTCTTCAAAGATTAAAAGATGAATATGGAGTGACAGACAAAAGAGTAGATGAAGAAAATAAGAACCTATTAGGCAATCTTGAATTAGTTGAGCAAGGAGAGTTTTTGGGTACGATTTGTGATTTTTATAAAGATGGGCAAGATAATATCTATATGACAAGAGAACAAATTGGAAATGCCTTAGAATATAAAAGTGAATCAGGCGTTATTAGGATTCATGAAAGGAATAAGGAAAGTTTAGATTCACTAAGCGTTGCAATTAGTAGGTTTTCACAAGCTACAACAAACTGTGGTAACTTATCAAACCCAGATTCTAAGCCACTTTCAAGGTTGCACCCAAGCACATTACTTTATAACGAAGATGGAATCTATGAAATCACATTTTTATCAAAACAACCTAAAGCTAATGAATTTAGAGCTTGGGTTAGAGAAAGAATTAAAGAAATCAGAAAATATGGTTTCACTACTCAAACTAATGAAGATGGCACTCATAATGTTCAAGCAATGGCAGAATTTCTACATGGTAAAGAAGAAAGTGCTGGAAAGTTAGCTTTTGTTGCTTTAGCAGAGTGGAAAATCAAAGCTACTATGGAACTTGCAAAACAAAAAGATTTAATCACAGTCCAAAATGAAGAGCTAGAACAACAAAAGCCTAAAGTGCAATTTGCTGAACAAGTAGCTGGCTCAAATGACGTGATTTCTGTTAATGCTATGGCTAAATTGTTACACAAAAATGGAATAGACATTGGACAAAATAGACTTTATGAATGGCTTAGAGCTAACAAGCTTGTTATGAGAATGAAGCAAAACAAGCAATGGGTTAATGTGCCAACTCAAATGGCTGTTGACAAAGGTTTCTTATCTATTGAAGAAACTACTTTCACAGATAAATATGGTAAGCAACGTATATCTGCTATCACTAGAGTGACACCAAAAGGACAATATGTAATACTCAATAAATTCTTGTCCAACAATGGGGTGATGAATTGAGTAGCGTTAGATTAAGCCAAACACGAATTAATCGTGGTGATGTGGTTATGGTAGACTTAGGAACACGCTTTGGTCGTGAACAAGGTGGAATTAGACCAGCTATTGTTGTTCAGAATGACATAGGAAACTACTGTGGTGACACAACTATAGTTGCACCATTGACAGCCAGCAAGAAAAATAACATTGGTCTACCAACTCATGTAGTAGGAATACAGTTAGAGAGAGAATCTATCGCTCTATTAGAACAAATAGTAACAATAGATAAAAGAAGAATTATCTGTGTCTTAGACCACTTAGACGACCAAAAATTAGAAGACGTTGATAATAAAATTAAGGTTTCACTAGGACTATGAAGATATTCCCACTAATAGACGAACCTAAACCAAAACCAAATATTAGAAGAACTTCTAGGAGATATCTTAGAAGAGAAATTGACAGAAAAACAAGAAAAAGTATTGACGAAATCAACGCATGGTTAGACACAGAATCCATGGAAAAGAAATATCATCAATACTTCTTGAAAATATATTTTGAATGGAAATATGTCATTAGACAAGAGCCATTTCTATTTAAAGATATGGTTAGTCGCAAAGATGAGGGTGAGTTTTTAGAGCTATTGGATATTATCCAAAGAGAACTAGGACTACACTATTCAGAATTTCCATTTCAATTTGAAAAAGTATTAGACGAATTAAAGGAGAAACTCATTGACAATAAATCACAACATAATAGCAGAGAGAATTGTTATATCTGGAGTTATGAATAACCCAGACGTAATAATAGATTTACAAAACCTTGAACCAGAACATTTTTATAACTCAACACATAAGATTTTGTATTATCTCTTAAAAAAGCTATACACAACATTTAAAGGAGAAAAGGTTGACCCTTTCACATTATTATCGACAGCAAAGAATGAAAATATATCCTTTGAGAAAGATATAGAAAAATCTGGTGGCGTAGAATACTTGCAAACGTTATCAGATTTAGGAACAGATTATCAAAAAAGTGATGTGCTCAATCAAGCAGAAATAGTAACAAAGTTATCATTTTTTAGAGATATGCACGATGTATTGGATAAGCAATTAGAATATATAGAAAATGGTGACAACAAATCAAGAGAAGACGTAATTGATTCTTTGAGGAAGAATACAGACAAAACAATATCTAAGTACACTATCTCTGATAATTACAACTATATTGGCTCTGTTTATGATGACGTTATGGAAAAAGTTAGAGAAGACGTTAAAGATGGCGAGATAGGAATACCAACCAAGATAGAGCCACTTAATCAATTTTACACTTACAGAAAAGGCGAATTGGTTGTTCTTTGCGGAAGACCAAAAGGCGGAAAGTCAGCTTTTGCAATCAATGAAGCTCACAACATGGCTGTGGTAAAAGGAATACCAACTTTATACCTTGATACAGAAATGCAAACAAGAACATTCTTGATGAGATTGATTGCTATTGATTCTGGAATACCTCTACATGAGTTAGAAACATTTCAGTATGAGCTAGACCCAGAAAAGCTAAAGAGATATAAAGAAAGTAAAAAGAGAATTAAAAAAGCTCCACTTATTCACAAATATAGCACTAACTGGACAACCAAGAAAGTTAGAAATGACGTAATATCCCTTGTAAGACAAGAGGGTATTGAAATGTTGATTTATGACTATATCAAAGTGAAAGAAGTAAATGAAAGTAAGAATAAAGAGCATAACGAACTAGGCAACTGGACAATCGCTCTAAAGGACTTAGCTGGAGAGCTGAATTTACCAATATTGACACTAGCTCAAACAAGTCCTTATGAAGTTAGAGTTGCCGATTCAGACAAAATAAATAGATACGCTTCCGTTGTTGGATTTGTCTTACCTCTATCAGAAGACGACAAAAGCAGAATGAAACAATGGGGCTATCCAAAAACTAAAGATTATATCTATATCAAATACAACAGAAATGGTGCTTCTATGGAAGACGAAAAGAAAGGGGTCTATTTAGAATTTAATCGAGATAACGTAACATTTAAAGCAAGTGAGTATCAAGAGAAGTTTGAAGATTTGGTGCTATGACAGATGTTAAAGAGCTATTAGAAGATTATGGAATAGACAAATTTCTTAAATACGTTGGGGCTGAACACGTTAGAAAGATTGGAGATAGTTATAGAAGTTGTTGTCCAATACATGGTGGACACAACTCTTCAGCTTTTTCTTATCACAACGGATATTTCACTTGCTTTAGTGAGTGTAATAGAAATTACAGTCCAATAGATATAATAATGACGGTTTTTCATCTTCCATATCACTTAGCTAAAGAGCGATTAGAAAAGTTGCTTGGACATAAAATCGAAGAAGAAGACAATTCAGAAATCACTTTTGAACACTTAGAAAACAAGAAATTTATAACTGACTTTCAGTCGTTGAAAGCACGTAACAATACTAATGAGGATAAAGAAGTAGAATTTTTAGAATTTTTAAATACAAACATATACAAACAAATAACACATAGTTATTTGCTTCAAGAGGGATTTACAGACGAAACAAGACAATTCTTTGATTTAAGATTTTGTGATACTGGAATTATGAAAGATAGAATAATTATCCCAATAGATAAACCAGATGGAAAGATTATGGGAATAGCTGGCAGGTCAATCCACGATTTTAGGTGGTTAGAACTTACTGGTGAAAGTAAATATTTCTTTTCTAAAGGACTTAAAAAAAGCAACACTTTATACAACATAAGTAGAGTAGACAAATATGAAAACTACATTGTTGTAGTTGAGGGTTATAAATCTATTTGGCGATTACATGATTGGGGGTTTGATAATGCTGTTGCCCTCATGGGGGCAAGCTTAAGTGACGAACAAGCAAAATTATTACTCAAATTAGATTTACCGATATTGGTCTCTGGTGACAATGACAAAGCTGGTAAGAGATTACAGCATGAGGCTGTGTCAAAGCTAAGCAAGTACACACCAGTAGAACAATTTCCAATAGAAAAAGTAGCTGAGCACGAAAGTGATTCAATAGCTGAAATTAAGAAAGGAGAGTTTGAACATTGGGCGAACAAGTTAATGGCAAAATATCCATCGAAGATTCTGTTCTAAAATTCATTCAAAACAGAGATTTTGCTAAAGTTAGAGAAATCAATCATTACTTCCAAATGGGAGATGAGAGAAACGTTCGTAAAGTAGTTGAGAAACTAAGAGAACGTGGAGAGCCTATTTGTATGGGTAGTAAAGGATATTATTATTCAACAGACCCAACTGAAATAGAAAGAACCATCAAAACACTATTATCTCAAGCAAGTGGACAACTAAGAACAGCTAAGAATTTAAAATTAGCCAAAGAAAAATTAGAGAGGGCAAATTAATGAGTGAATTGCATACGAGATTATCTTATTCTCAAATAGATACATTCCACCAATGTCCTCGAAAATGGACTTATAGATATATAGACAACCTTAGATTTGACGAACAAAATATTCATTTAGATTATGGTTCTGCTGTCCATAAAGGACTAGAAAGTGCTTTATTGGATTTAAAAGCCAACCACAAAATAGATGCAGAAGACTTTTTACAAACAATTAAACAATTACAATATGACTACGCTTATGGCGACCCTAAAAAAGAATTATATTGGTATGCCATAAAAGACATGGAAAGATTAATTCATTATCAAGGGTTCTATGAAAAGATTAAAGATAAAGAAATAGTTGGTGTTGAAGATGAATTTGATTTAAAAATACCAACAATGTTTTGTGGTGAAGAAGTTGAAATTAACATTAAAGGATATATTGACCTCATTTATAGAGATAGTGACGACAAGCTAGTAGTTGTAGACCATAAGACTTCTAAAAAGAAGTTTGATAAAAAGAAAAGAAGAACTAATCTACAAATACCAATTTATTTTATGGCTATCAAAGACAAATATGGAGAATATCCTAAATCTGGAATATACAATTTTACGAAATTAAATACATTCCAAGAACAACTATTTACTGAAAAAGTAACACAAGAACAGAATGAGCTTATGAATAAAAGAAATCCTAAAAAGGTTTGGTCTAAAGACCCAGAAGAATCAAGAAAAGAAATCATTCAAACTTTTAAAGATATGAACAATAAAAAAGCTAGAAAAATAGCTAAACCAAGCCCCTTGTGTTTTTGGTGTGAAGCAAAAGCTATTTGTCCTAATGCAAGTAATTGGAAACCAAAGGAGAAGAAATGAAAGTAGATACAACATTATTAAAAAGCATCATTACTACTCAAATTGACGAAATTGAAGCGATAGCTGGAACTATTCCATTAGAACAGATAGACCAGAAGTCATTCATTTATGGAAAGCATGAGGGTGAACGAATAGCTTATTACAAGCTATTTAATATTATTTCCGAAATGGAAGAGTTTAAAAATAGACGAGAAGAACTTAATGAGATAGGAGCAATAGATGATTGAATTAAGATATGGGGAAAATCTTGATAAAGCAAAAGCTATTGGTATTTTCCCTAAAGAGCAAGATTGCTATGAGGAGATATGGACTAGAGAAGATTTTAAGCCACCATATTTCAGAACATGGGGAACAGAATTTGTCAAAACCATTGATTTTGGTAGTCATTCCAAATTTTATTATATGGTAAAAATAAATGACTAATGCAATTGGTCGTCTAAAAAATAAAAACGCAATCTAGGGGCATTGTAGAGCTTGTGCTGGGCTTCTAGTGGAAACGTTTTCATAAATAAGGGGGAGAAGAAAATAAAAAGTACAGATGAATATTACACACTATATGAAGATATAGAAAAAGAGCTTCAATACTATAGAGATGAGCTGTTAGGTAAGACAATTTATTGTAATTGTGATAACCCTAAACATTCTAACTTTGTTAAATATTTTAGAAATAACTTTGAAAGGCTGGAGCTTAAAGAACTAATAGCTTCATATAGAAATTTAGATGGAACTGGTGGCATTGCATTTTATGATGGTCTTAATTGGCAATACGGAGCTTTAAAAAATGGCTCTTATGATTCAGAAGAATTAACAGGATATCTCAATCTAGCAGACATTGTTGTTACCAATCCACCATACTCAAACTTATCTAACTTTATAAATTTTCTGCTGGATAGCAATAAAGATTTTATAGTTATGGGTAATGCAACAGCTATTACTATTGCAAGAATATTCAACGCCTTTAAAGAGCAACGAATATTTTATGGACACCATATTGACCGTAGTTGTAATTTTGTTGTTCCAATGGAAAATTATAGAAATTTAAAAACAAAAGAAAAGAATGGTAATCATCATCTTAATATTGGAAACATCACTTGGTGGACTACTTTTCCAAATAAAAATATCAAACCTCCAGTAGTGCCAAGTGTAGAATACGACCCCCAAAATTATGAAAAATACTTTAACTATGATGCTATCAATGTTAATCGAGTGAAAGATATACCAGAAGACTATTATGGCGAAATGGGAGTGCCTATTGGATATGCGTATAGACACAATTCAGATTTGTTTGAGATTATCAACCTTAGCAACAAAGTAAAAAAGACTAGACAAGACGTGCCTAACAGACCAGATAACATTTGGATAGAGAAAGATGGAAAGCCTTGGAAAATGCCATACAAAAGAATAATTATAAAAAGGAGAAAAATATGACTGAACAAGAAATAAAAGAACTAATTCAACTTATAAAAGATAATGAATTATATTGCAGAGTAGACCTTGAAACAAATGAAACTGAACTATCGGAAGATGGTATGTCTTATTCTTACGTACGAGTTCGTGTTTATAGAGACGAACAACACATACATGATATTTTCCAACTTCAATTAATAGCAGACTCAGAGGGCGAAACCTACTTCTTAGAAAATGAGAGCTATCAACATGGTGAAGATGTGATGCGACAAGCTAATAGTGCCATCAAGTATTGTAAATACTTAATACAAAAATATATGTGAGGTGCGTATGAAATTAGAACTGAATGAAGTAGATTTCAAGTGTCTTTTAATATCTGCTGTGAGATATGCAATGGGAAGACAAACATATATGCCAATGGCAATATCGGGAATAATTGAAAGAAATTTATGGCAATGTTCTGATAATACTCTAAATGCTATTGCCAATGAGATTAGAGATTACGCAACAGATGAAATGTCGTTAAGAGATACAGAATTAAATATATGGTTAGAATTAAGAGCTACAATAATAAAACACATAGGAGAAAGAAATGAGTAAGAGTTTGAAAAGTTTATTAGTAATATATGATAGCTCCATAGCAGATAGAGGTAGAGATAGCTATTTAAAAGCAATTAAAAAACAAATACCCAATGTTGCATTAGTCGACATCAGAAGAGGTGCATACGGCATTGGCTACAGTCAAGATTATGTTTTGGTTCTCAAACCTATGAGCGATAAAAAATATCATCAACTAAACTACGAGATTAGAAAGTTAGTGCCACACAAAGACATTGAGGGTGTCCATACTGGTGAGAGATTAGCTCTTACAGCTTTAGCTATTAGAGATTTAATTATGGACAGATGTTGGTCTCCAGACGATATTGAAGATAAAACAATTTTAATTATAAATCAATCAAATGTTGTTGGACAGCCATTAGCTAAAGAATTTATTGATTTAGGTGCTAATGTAATTAATATCAATTCAAAATATGAAGACTTAGAAGATTTACTCTTATTCACAAAGATAGACGTGCTTGTGTCTGCGAGTGGAAACAGTGATTTCAACATTGATAGATATTTAACTCATAAGGTAGATTTAAAAATTGACTTATCAGAAGATTTAGATGATGGAGATAAAATTACACACGTTCCAACAGTACAGAAATTAAAAGAGAGGTTATCAGAATGATTTACTCAACATTGACTTACGCCCAATTTACAGAGAACCTAGAGAAGCTCAACAAAGCATACAATAATCAATGGACTGTAAGTGGAGACTCCACACTAATTGTCAGAGACAGTTTAGGGAATCCATTAGCCAGCATTTCAAATGAAGTTTGGCTTAATCATAGTTTCGATTATGCTGAATTTTGGGAGTTGCCAGCAGACGAAAAGGCTAATTTATTTACTTTGGTGTTTACATTAACCCAAACACCACTGCAAGAGAGGGGTTTAAAATGACATTTGAAGAATTAAAGAAACAAATTAAAAACATTAACATTGC
>QWCK01004380.1_pt1 | contig 13974 bp, 9 predicted proteins | sample 1972571 | NCBI WGS metagenome assembly QWCK01 (sample SAMN09866710, study PRJNA288562) | Human gut metagenome isolate term2_stool, whole genome shotgun sequencing... | isolation source: gut | host: Homo sapiens | place: USA: California
AACAGCAGTGATTTGGAAGCTGTAAAATCTCTTCTTGTATCCGCTTCTCTGAAGGAGCTGGAGTGTGATCATGTCATGCCACAGGAAAAATACGCAAAAGGATTGATGAACGGAATGGCTGGAATCGGTTATGCTTGTCTCAAGTTGGCTGGATTTTCTTCTTTACCTGATATTATGTTATGCAATATTTGATGAAAAAGGCAGTAGATTTGGGAATTACCTAAAATGAGATCACATGCAATTTCTTTTTATGAATATACAGATGGTGATAGTTTTATTTACTTTTGTCTTTGCAGGAAATACAAAAGTGTGTCAGAAACGGATTGCATCATGAAAGAATGTATGCTATACTGATGAACTGACGGGTAAAAAAGCAATATCTGCCATAGACACGCTTTGAAGTAGCCGGTTTACAGGATGGATATCATAGGAGAAAATAAGCCTGCCAGGCAGGCGGTGAGGAGATTGTGAAATGGAAATCTTATACAGGAGTACCAGAAGTAATGCGGCGGCAAGTGCTTCCCAGGCAATTCTGAAAGGACTTTCAGACGATGGGGGGCTTTTTGTACCGGAAAGAATTCCCGCATTGGATAAGACGCCGGAAGAATTAAGCGCTATGACCTATCAGGAAGTGGCTTATGAAGTGATGAAGCTGTTTCTGACCGATTTTACGGAAGAGGAACTGAAGAGTTGCATTGCCAGCGCTTATGACAGCAAATTTGACACAGAGGTAATCGCACCTCTTGCAGAAGCGGGCGGAGCATATTATCTGGAGCTTTTCCATGGCAAAACAATCGCTTTTAAGGATATGGCATTGTCTATTCTTCCTCATTTAATGATAACGTCGGCTAAGAAAAACCATGCCGATAAGGAGATTGTCATTTTGACAGCAACCTCCGGTGATACAGGTAAGGCGGCTCTGGCCGGCTTTGCCGATGTGCCGGGAACGAAAATCATTGTTTTCTATCCGAAGAACGGGGTAAGCCCCATCCAGGAGAAGCAGATGGTTACCCAGAAGGGGGACAATACCCTTGTAGTAGGTATCCACGGTAATTTTGATGATGCACAGACTGGCGTGAAACGGCTGTTTTCGGATAAAGAACTGGAAAAAGAAATGGCGGATGGGGGCTATCAGTTTTCTTCAGCCAATTCCATTAATATCGGGCGTCTGGTTCCTCAGATTGTTTACTATGTGTATGCCTATGCGCAGCTGTTGGCGGAAGGCAAGATTACTGCAGGAGAGAAGATTAACGTTGCGGTGCCCACCGGTAATTTCGGAAATATCCTTGCGGCCTTCTATGCGAAGAACATGGGGCTTCCCATAAATAAGCTGATATGTGCTTCTAATGAGAATAAAGTGCTGTATGATTTCTTTTCCACAGGGGAATATGACCGTAACCGTGAATTTGTGCTCACCAGTTCCCCTTCCATGGATATTCTGATTTCCAGTAACCTGGAGCGCCTTATTTACAGGATTGCCGGGGATGATCCGGTGAAAACACAAGCCCTGATGAAGGCTCTCAGCGGGGAAGGAAAATATGAGATCACTCCAAAGATGAAAGAGAAGCTGGGGGATTTCTATGGGAATTTTGCGAAAGAGGATGAGGCCTTTGGCAGGATTAAGGCTTTATATGAGGATACCGGTTATGTAATCGATACCCATACGGCGGTTGCTTCCGCAGTTTATGATAAATATAAAGAGGCGTCAGGGGATAGGGATACACTGACTGTAATCGCGTCCACAGCCAGTCCGTTTAAGTTCACAAGAAGTGTTATGCAGGCGATTGATCCGAAATACGGGGAGCTGACGAGGGGGGACTTTGCGCTTGTTGACGAGCTGTCGGCACTGGCGAATGTGGAAGTCCCTGAAGCAATTGAAGAAATCAGGACGGCGCCGGTGCTGCATACGACTATATGTGATAAAGACAAAATGAAGGATGCGGTAAAGGACTTCCTGAAGCTGTAAAATATGTATTTCGGTTAAACGGCGCAGTGCCGCGCAGGAACTGTGCAGCGTTTTACCTCAATCTGCAAAAAGCTGCGACTGCGGCGGATGAGGTTCGGACTACAGGAAAATTGATAATTGATATTATGTATAGAACATCCGGCAGCCGTTCTTTTTGCCGGGGAAGGTCAAGGCTATTACATTATTGATCTTTCCCGGCTGTTTTACTCTTTGCGAAAGGCGTAAATCAGCCTGAATTGTTATTTATATAGTAATGACAGTACAGCAGAAGCCGTTCAAAGTTTCTGAATCGAATGCGGAAGTTCAGCCGGTATATAGATTAAAAAAAGCAGCAGAATGGAGAGAGCAGTGAGTGCAGAACAAAAGACAAATAAAATACTAAACCATCCTTTACTGGAATTGCTGAAGCATAACAAAGGAAATCCAAGAACATTGATACTGATGGAGCCTCTATGGGGCATTCCATATAATTTAATCGCACCATTCGCCACACTGTACATGTATTCACAGGGAGTAACGGATGTTCAAATCGGACTGATTCTGTCGATTACTATGGTGTTTCAGGTGCTTTTTTCTTTCTTTGGCGGGATCTTAACGGATAAGCTGGGACGGAAATTTACAACTATGATGGGCGATTTCTTCGGATGGAGTATCGCCTGCCTGATATGGAGCATATCCAATAACTTCTGGCTCTTTTTGATTGCCATGTTATTTAACTGTTTTGAACAGATTAACCAGACCGCATGGTATTGTTTGCTGATTGAAGATGCGGAACCCAAAGATTTGCTGGGGATATATACCTGGGTAAATATAGGCGGTTTGATTGCAATCTTTTTTGCGCCGCTTTCAGGTTTGCTGATCAATTCCTTTACCGTAATTCCGGTCATCCGGGTTTTATATCTGGTTTTTGCGGTGAATATGTTAATTAAGGTAGCAGTTACTTTTCGTTATTGTAAAGAAACCCGGCAGGGAAAGATCCGGATGGCTGAGACGAAAGATACCTCTTTGTTACATATGTTATATGAATACAAGGAACTGATTCCTAAAGTATTGAAGGATAAGGAGGTTATGAAGGTACTGGCTGTCACCGTCATATTATATATCACGAATATGGTCAGCACTAACTTTTTCAGCTTATATGTGACGCAATGGCTGGACATAGAATCCCGTTATCTGGCTTTTTTCCCGATTCTGAACGCGGCCGTAATGTTGATTTTTATGATTGGTATACAGCACCGGCTGGAATTGGTAAAATTCCGGATACCCATGTGGATTGGTTTGGTATTGTATGCCGCAGCAGGAATTCTTCTGATACTGGCTCCAACAGGGAATATGCTGTTTGTTATTGTTTATGTCTTTGTTGCTGCAGTGGCCGGTTCACTTGTCATGCCCCGTAAAGATACATTGATTCAGCTGACTATTAATGCGGAGGAGCGCGCCAGAATTAATGCATTAATTATGTCCTTTACCATTGCATTTTCTTCCCCGTTTGGTTATTTTGCCGGATGGTTATCAAGCATTGACCGTCGGCTGCCATTTGTGTTTACATTTGTTTTATTCCTTGCGGCGATGATTATCGTGGGCCGAATCCGCGATCCTGAGTTCTCTAAGTAGCTGTTCGGCATCTGCCCGGGGTTCTATGGCAGTGCCCTGGGTTTTTTACCGAAAGATTATAAATAACCTGCCGCATATCATCCTGCCCCGCCGGGAGCGCCCTGATATGCAGCAGGTCAATTTTTGCCGGAGCAGGTCAAGAATGTCACATTGTTGATCTGCCCCGGCTGTTTTATACTTTATGAAAGATTTTAATTAGCTGGAAAATTCAATAAACCACAAAAACGGAGGAGAAAGAATAAAAATGTATCAATACGAAATGTTTGAATTACGCTTTACCGGAGAACCGCCCGGAGGTTCCCATGCGCTGTTCACTTTTCATACCATATTCTATCTGGGCAGCGAAGAAAAGGCCGCAAAAGGATTTTATGCAGGGGAAAATATCTACAAAGTACGTTTCCTCCCTCAAAAAACCGGCCGGTATTCCTGGAAAACCGAAAGTGTCATTCCTCTGAAAGGCTCCTTAACAGGGGAAGAGGAATGCCTGCCGGCAAGGACCGGAAGACATGGTATGGTAAAAGCGGAAGGCCTTCATTTTGTTTATCAAGACGGTACGAAGTATATTCCATTCGGAACCACTGTCTACGCGCTTGCCCACCAGAGTGAAGCGATAATTGAACAGACCATGCATACCCTGGAGCATACCCCTTTTAATAAGGTGCGCCATTGTATATTCCCAAAGCATTACAGATATAATCACAATGAGCCGCAGTATTTCCCTTTTGAGAGAAATGAGGAAGGGAAGTGGGACGTTCATAGCCCTTGTATGGACTATTGGGATCATTTTGAAAAAATTCTTGTTCGGCTCGGAGAAATGGGTATGGAAACGGATTTGATTTTGTTCCACCCTTATGATCGCTGGGGCTTTTCCCTTTTGCGCATGGAGGAATGGAAGATTTACCTGGATTATCTGCTCCGCAGGCTATCCGCTTATCCTTTTATCTGGTGGAGCCTTGCCAACGAATATGATCTGATGTTCAACCGTACAATGGAGGAATGGCATGAAATAGAGGAATTTGTCGCTGCTAACGACTGCGTCGGGCATTTGCTGAGCAGTCATAACTGTGTTCATTTTTATGATTTCACACGCCCTAACGTGACGCACTGTAGTATTCAGACGGATGGCATACATAAAGCGGCGGAATGGCAGGAACGGTATAAAAAACCAGTAGTTTTTGACGAGTGCTGCTATGAGGGCAATATAAATATGGCCTGGGGGAATATTTCCGCATTTGAGATGGTGAACCGTTTTTGGCGCGGCTGCATCCAGGGATCCTTTGTGACCCATGGGGAAACTTATGTTTCGGAGGATGAGGTGCTCTGGTGGGCCAGGGGCGGCCGGTTAAAGGGGCAGAGCGTGCCGCGGATTGCTTTCCTGAAGAACATTCTGTATAGCCTGCCGTCCCACCTTAGCCTCTGGAAAGAACCTGCTGTCATGGGGCCGGATGACAGGAATATCACGGCCACTGTTTTTGAAAGGCCTGAGGAGGCATATGAACGGTTCCACGCCTTGATAAATAAAGAGGAACGGGAGCTGTCCCAGGCCAAGGATGCCTGCTATTACGGTCAATGCGGGGAACAGGCCTACATTAAATATTTTGCGAGGCAGTGTGCAGCCCTGTGTTCCCTTACTCTGCCGGAGGACAAGAAGTATGAGGTTGAAATCATCGATGTCTGGGAAATGACAAGGACAACGGTGCTGGAAGAGGCCTGCGGGTGGGTTGAAGTCAGACTGCCGGGAAAAGAAGGAATTGCCGTAATGGCAAAACAGCTGTAGTAAGAGTCTCAAACCGCACAGTTGCCAAATGGCCCGCGGCACTTTCGGGAACGAAAAGGAGTGCATCTTGAATGCATAATCCGCTTCCTGTATACTGGATAGTATAGGATAAAAAAATGCCGTCCGGTTTCCCGGAGGGTATCGAAAAGGCTTCTGATATGGGGGAAGGGGCATGAAAAAGCAGGGTATGGTAAGTGTTTTCAAAAGGCTTTACATTCTTTTTGTAATTATCATAGTAATCATCTATGTGAGCACAATCCTAATTTTCCTGAAGTATGCGCAGCAGCAGCGGGATGTGGAAATCAACAGAATGCAGACCGCCGTTGTCCACAACGTATCGGCACTGGAGCAGCAGCTGGAAATTATTTATAATCTGGAACGTAATCTTGTCAGTGACGGAAGGATTTCGTCCCTGGCCTATGACATATCCCTGAACGGATATGAAAGGTCCCAGCTGATGCTGGGGCTGCGGAGCAATATCCAGGGCTATCAGTCTCTGAACAATATCATTAAGGATATCACCGTGATTTTTCCCAAACAGGAGATGGAACTAAGTGCGGCGGAGGGGCATGGCAGGAAGGAATATGTACCCACGCCCCGAAGCAGCGAAAATACGGCCCGGAGCCTGGTTTATGCGGACAGCCAGGTCCGGATGGAACTGCTGTATCCTCTGACCTATTCGACGGAAGAGGATTACGTTCCCGATTTCGGTGTGAGTATTACGCTGGCGGAGGACTATCTGCAGGGGCTTTTGGAGTTGTTTGGCAGTTCGGAACAGGCTGGCGCCTTTTTTGTATTGGATGGAGGGGAAGTGCTTGGTCAGCTGCCTGCGGGAAAGGAAGCCAAAGTACAGCTGATGGACTGCTGGTATCGGGCATGGGAAAAACAGGGCAGCGGGGAAAGCTTTCTCGGGAAGGGAAGGTGTCTGGGGACCAGCTATCTGTTTATGTCGGAAAGTATTCCCGGTTACGGGATTACCGTGGTTGCCTACCGCAGCGGCAGAGGAATAGGCAGTTCGGCAATGGTGGCTTTGTTTATGATGGGGGTGGTGCTCCTGGTCATCAGTATATTGTTTTTTGAAATCCTTTATCAGACCAATACTGCCGTGAATAAGCCGCTGAAAAAGGTGGTGCATGCGTTCGAACAGGTACAGGAGGGCAGTCTGGAAATCCGCATTTTCCATAAGCCCCAGGATGAGTTTCAATATATTTATTCGTCTTTCAACCGAATGGTGGAACGTATTCAGGAATTGATAGAAAATGTGAAGGAACAGGGAAGGCTTTTACAGAATGCGGAACTGATGCAGCTGCAGTCCCAAATCAATCCGCACTTTTTGTACAACAGCTTCTATCTAATCCGGATTATGGCCAAAAATGAATCCTACGAACAGATTATACAGTTCGTCACTTCCCTGGCAAAGTATTACCGTTTCCTGAATAAGGAGGTTGAGCAGAATATTCCGCTTGGCCGTGAGGTGGAGCACATGGAAAATTATATTGATATCCAGCAGATGCGGTTTGGGGATAAAATTACCGTAAATAAAGAACAGCTGCCGGAAAGCGCGGTCAGCTTCCTTGTTCCTAAGCTGATACTGCAGCCGGTCATTGAGAACGCCTATAACTACGGAATGGCCGATATTTTAAAGGACGGGCGGATCGCAGTTGCCTATTCCCTGGAGGGGCCTTATCTGTCCGTCATAATGGAAGACAACGGAGGCGGCGGGAGTGCGGAGAATATTGAGCGGATGCAGGAATATATCCGGGATTACCAGGGCCGTGCCGCCGGACATGCGCTGTCCAATATAGAACGCAGGCTGAAGCTGGCTTATGGAGAGACAAGCGGTATCCTGCTGGAACAAAGTGAACTTGGAGGCCTGAAGGTAATTCTGCGGATTGACATGAGGGTAAAACTGTAAACTGCACAATGCAGCCTTATGCGCCGTAACGGACAGCAGCTGGTCAACATGAGGTCAAAGGAGGAGGTACAATTATGTGGAACGAAGCGTTATGGCTGGGAGTGCCAAGGGCTGAGATCGAGGAAAAGAAAATATACCAGGGGGATATGAACGGGCGGTTCGCCTATTACCGTCTGGATTTTATGTTGGATCGGAAAGCGGAGCTGAAGGTGGATATTTCCGCCAATTCCCGCTACCGGCTGTGGGTGAACGAGCAGCCGGTGCTGTCGGGGCCTTGCCGCGGCGATCAGTTCAGACATTATTATGAAACGGTGGAGCTGGGCGGTTATCTGCGTACCGGGAAAAATGTGCTTGCCGTGCAGGTGCTTCTGTGCGACAGCATGTATGTAAAAGACGGCCCCACGGACAAACGGGCGCCGTTAAACAGCGTGGCAACCCTGCCGGCAGGCCACAGGCTCGCTGTGGAAGGAGTGCTGAAGGATGAGGAAGGAAATGTGCTGGGGGAGGTGACAACGGGAAAAGCATCCTGGAAGGTATGGCTGGACAATACTTTTTTTCTTACCAAGGAACCGGTGGTGAACGGGAATATGGGTGCGCTGACGGAGACTATTGATTTTAATACGGTTCCCGGAGGCTGGAGACAACGGGACTTTGACGACGGCAGCTGGCGTACGGGCGATGCGCTGGAGCCGGTAAAATGTGGCTTTGAGATGATGTTTGGTATTCTCAAGACCTTTATGATGGAGGAACGTCCGATCCCGCTGTTGTATGAGCGTCCGGCTGCTTTGGAGAAAGAACTGGGAGAAGGCGTGATGAAAGGGGCACCGTATGTGACAGTGCGGCCCGGAGAATGTCTGACTCTCCTGTTTGACGGAGAAGGCCTTTTCAACGCTTATTTCCGGTATCGGATGGAAGGAGGCGCAGGTGCGGAGATTTCCTTTACCTATTTTGAGAAGTTTACGAAGGGGATTGACCAGGTAAAAAGAGATGACTACATCAATGGAGAAATCGGGCAAAACGGGCAGCGGGACACAATCATACTGGACGGCGGCAGCTTGCTTTATGAACCTTTCTGGTACCGGACCATGCGTTTTTTGAAGATTGAAATCCAGGCGGCGGGGGAGGAAGTTCGTTTTTACAGGCCTGTGCTTTTAAAGACCGGTTATCCTCTGAATCCGGGCTCTTATGTTAAATCGGATGCTCCCTGGGTGGAGAAGGTTTATGACATGTGTGTGCACACTCTCCAGGGCTGCATGATGGAAACCTATATGGACTGCCCTTTCTGGGAACAGATGCAGTATCCTATGGATACCAGACTGCAGGCGTTGTTTACCTATGTGTGCAGCGAGGATACGAAGCTGGCAAGGAAGGCCCTTCGGGATTTCCATGATTCCATGCTGCCCATGGGACTGATTCAGGGCAGGGCGCCCAGCAATCCGAAGCAGGTTATTTCCACATTTTCCCTGTATTATATTTTTATGCTTCTGGAGTATTACAAGCGTACGGGAGATACGGATATACTGAAGCGTTACAGGACGGATGTGGATAACATCCTGGAATATTATGACAGGCATATCGGTCCGCAGGGACTGGTGGAAAAGCTGGGCTATTGGGATTTTGTGGACTGGCAGGAAAGCTGGCATAATACCATGGGACGTCCCGCCGCGGTACGAAAAGGCCCTTCCACTATTATCAACCTGATGTATGGACTGGCCCTGCTTGACGGAGCGGAAATTAATGAAGCCACAGGTAGGAGCGGCATTGCGCAGGAGTACAGAGAACGGCAGAAAAAAATCGTGGATTCGATCCGGTCCCTGTGCTGGGATACGGAGCGGGGAATGTACCGGGAAGGTCCCTCCTGCCAGGAGTTTTCCCAGCACGCCCAGAGCTGGGCGGTGTTGAACGGCATGCTTTCCGGAGAGGAGGCGCGTAAAGTGATGCGTATGACCTTTGAGGAAAAGGATGTGCTGCGCTGCTATTTTTCCACCTGCTATGAGCTGTTCCGCGCCTGTGAGAAGGCGGGCTGCTATGAGCTTACCGCCAGACAGATGGACTGGTGGATAGGACTGCTTGAGGAACACTGCCTCACCTGTCCGGAAACACCCTCCAATTCCAGAAGCGAGTGCCACGCATGGAGCGCGCTGCCTATGTATGAGCTGATCAGTGTCATGGGAGGCATCCGCAGGGAAGCGGGTAGACCGGCGCGAGTGGAGGTCTGTCCCCATTTGGACTATGTTCCCAATCTGGAGGGAGGTATGCTCACCGAGTACGGCCTGCTTACATTCCGCTATTATCCGAAGGAAGGCGGCACACAGTATGAGTTGACGCTGCCGGAAGGAATGGAAGGAACGTTCCGGGGATCCTGCGGACAAATCACTATGCTGAGGCACGGTAAAAATGAAATTTGGGAGCCTGCTTGCCTTGCATGAAAATATAGGATAGCGCCAGATTTGGTTCCGGCGGTGAGGAGGTATTTATGAATCAGACGGATGTGGTGATTATCGGTGCTGGAGGAGCGGGCATGATGGCCGCGCTTACGCTGGCGAAGGCCGGCGGCAGCTGTGTGGTGTTGGAGAAGGGAAAGCATTTGTCCGTGAGCAATGCTGCCAGGGCGGGAGGCCCTTCCCTGGCGGGTACCTTGCTGCAGGAGGAGGAAAACTGTATCGTTCCGGCGGAGACACTGTTTGGACATATGTATAAATTTTCCAGAGGCACCGTGGACGGCAGCCTGCTGTATCGGTGTATCAGAAACGGAAGGAAGGCGGAGGCTCTGTTAAGGGAAAGCGGCATTAAACTGCGGCTGACGGAGGATTTATACAGCGTGGGCTTCAGGGCCAGGCATTTTTTTGATACGCCTGCGCCGCAGCGGTGGGAGTTGCTTGCAAAGAAGCTTACGGAATATGGCGGCAGAGTAGTCCTGAATGCCTGTGTGGAGGATCTTTTGACGGAAAACGGCAGGATATGCGGCGTTTCGGCCGTTGACAGGCAGCGCGGGGAGCGGACGGAATATCATGGAAAAGCGGTCATTATCGCCAGCGGCGGCTATCTGGGAAATAAAGAGATGCTGTGTAAGCATTTCGGCGAAATCACCGTAGGCCCGCTGGGCAGCCGCCTCAGCGACGGGGCGGGGATCAACATGGCGCTGAAGGCCGGGGGCATGGAGGATCGCAGCTGGGGAATCTGTGCCGGGGAGTTCGGCGGCTATCACAGCAGGATGAAAGGACGCTTCCCCGGAAATATGCGCTGGGCTATGGCCGGAGGGCTGCTGGTGGACCGGGAGGGCCGTCGTTTTATGGATGAGCAGCTGCTGGCGGATCAGCCGCTTTCCGTGGGAGGGGAAGCGACCCTGCGCGCCGGAAGCTATTATGCGGTGCTGGACGAAGCTTTTTATCAGGGCATACGTACTGCCAGGTCGGTATACGACTTTTATGGCCGTCCGGAGGAATGGAAGACTGGAAGGTCTGCCCTTGACAGGGGACCGTGGCCTTTCCCGGAAAATCTGGAAAGGGATATCAAAGAGGGCTGGGCCTTTCGCTGTGAAAGCCTTCAGGAAGCTGCACAGCATTTTTCCCTTCCTTTTCTGGAAGAAACGGTTACGCGCTACAACGCCATGTGCGAAGCAGGAGCGGATACGGAATTCGGGAAAAGCAGCTGGCTGCTGAGGCCGGTAACAAAGGCGCCTTTTTATGTATTTGCCTACGAACCAAGCGCCTGGTGCACCATAGGCGGCGTAAAGACGGATGCCTTCTGCAGAGTGCTTGACAGAAAGCAGAAGCCCATCCCCGGGCTTTATGCGGCGGGGGTGGATAACGGAAGCTGCTACTGCGTCCCTTACTATGATACGGAAGGGGCCTGCCTGGGGCTGGCTTTTACCAGCGGAATCACTGCGGCGGAGCACATTTTGGAATATAACAGTTAAGACAGATGAACCATCACTCGGCAACAGGTCAATTTTTGAACCGGGATATCAAGAAAGTTGCATTGTTGGATTCCGTTTTCCTTTTTATACTGGCCTTAGATGAAAAACACAGCTGTATAGGCAACGGACAGCTAAAGGAAAATCAACTTCGCAGGGCGGAGGAACACAAGGAGGAAAACAGATGAAGAAGAAAATTGCGTTATTACTGGCAGCGGTGATGACCGTGAGTCTGATGACGGGCTGCGGAGGAGATTCCGGCAGTGCACAGACAGCGGGGAACAGCGAATCAGTCAGTGCTGTTTCTGTACAAGAGGCGGATCCCAGATTCAAGTATGAGGAACCGGTCACCCTGACATCTTATTTTGAAATCTCACCGGCTTTGGGAGAGTTCAATAAGGAAGACATGCTTAATAGTGTTTACTACACCAGGATGACCGAAGAAACCAACATTTCCATAGACTGGCTTTGGTATGCGGCAAACACGCCGGATGATTCCCAGCAGAAGAAGAGCGTGGCCATTGCCTCCGGCGAAATCCCGGATTTCATGATTGTCAACAGTTCCCAGCTTTCCCTGCTTGCCAAGAGCGACCTGATTAATCGGAATATCGGTGAAGTATTTAAAAAGTATGCTTCCGATGAACTGATGGCATGGACGACCGGGGAGGGACAGGCCGCGTTGGAATCCGCAACGGATAAGGGGGAAATCATTGCGATTCCGCTGGTGGATTCCTCCATTGATAAATCGCCGTTGCTGTGGATCAGAAGAGACTGGATTAAGAAGCTGGGCCTGGAAATGCCGAAGAATCTGGATGACCTGTACAACGTCATGGTTGCCTTCCGGGATCAGGATCCGGATGGAAATGGAAAAGACGATACCATTGGCATGGTATTCCACAATAATTTCCTCAGTGCCGGACTGGGTGACGGCGTAGGCGTTTTCAATGGCTTCGGCGCTTATCCCACCGCCTGGATTGAGGACGGGAACGGCGGCCTGGTATATGGCTCCGTGAAGGAGGAAAATAAGGATGCGTTAAATTTCCTGGCGAAAATGTATCAGGAAGGGCTGATTGAACAGGATTTTTCCTCCAATGATGAGGTAAAGGCTTCCGAAGCGGCGGCTTCCGGACGGGCAGGAATCCAGTACGGCCTGATGTGGAATGCAAACTGGCCTCTGAATTCCACTGTGCAGAATGACAGTGAAGCCGACTGGGTAACCCTTCCTATACCCACGGCTTTGACCGAGGAAGCAAAGCCGCAGATTTCCCTTGCTATTACAGGGTACGTTGTGGTAAACAAAAAATGTGAGCATCCGGAAGCCGTGGTGAGAATGCTGAACTTCTGGGTTGACAAGTACGGATATTCAGGAGAAGAATATAACGATTATCTGGTGAAGGATGCCAACGATGTCCTGAATTTCCCTCTCCACTGGGTAATGCTTAAAACCTGGTTCCCTTTAAAGAATCTGACAATTCATAACAATATTGCGGCGGCGCTGGAGAGCGGCGACAGCTCATCCCTGAATGCCGAGGAACTGGTAAGTTATAATGACATCCAGAATTATCTGTCGGGTGATACCGTGACCAGCTACGGCGGTATGAAGACCTTCGGCAACGACATGTCGGCTTATGATACTATGAACGAATATTATGAGAAGGATATGTTCATGTGGGATAAGTTCACCACCGGCCCCACACCGACTATGGGCCAGAAGATGTCCACCGTGACGGATAAGGTGATGGAGTATTACACCAAGGTTATCATGGGCATTGAGACTACTGACAGCTTTGATGATTTTGTTAAGGAGCTGAATTCTCTTGGGCTTGATAAAATAACGGAAGAAGTAAATGAGTGGTACGCCAACAAGTAGTCGTTTAAGGGAGTGAGGCATAAAAAGGCGTGATAGTCCGGACAACGGAACTGCTGCCAAAAGGCTTCGCTCCCTTTTTCAGAGAGAAGGGGAATTCAATGAAACAGAAAAAAAGCCTGGGTACAATTATGAAGAGGGAATGGCCTCTGCATGTGATGCTGCTGCCCGCAATCATTTTATTACTTATATTTGCCTATCTTCCTATGGTAGGTATTGTAATCGCCTTTCAGGACTTTGTCCCGTCGGGAGGGATGAAAGGGTTTTTTACCTCCGAATGGGTAGGGCTTGATAATTTCAAATATATTTTCGGCATGAAGGATTTCCGGCAGGTATTGGTGAATACACTGGTCATTGCGCTTTTGAAAATTATTGCGGGCATTGTCGTGCCTCTGATTCTGGCCCTTATGTTAAATGAAGTAAATAACAAAGTGTTCAAGAAAGCAACACAGACGATCATTTATGGAATCGTAAAGATCATCAGCGGCGCGCTTACAGTCAGCGGACTGGATCAGCGGCTTTTGGATATGGGAAATACCAACCTCGGAGGTTTGTTCCCGGTATTGGCGATCTTTTGGATCATCGTGTCGGTCGTGATCTTCCTTGTGTTGAAATTTACGATCTTCGGAAGAAACTTATATGTGATCACAAGCGGTGTCCTGATCATTTTTGCGGTGACGATGGATATGCTCAAAGCAAGAAAGAAAGGTTGACATCTCTGCAAATTGTTGCTACCATTCTGAAAGATGATCCGTGTAGGAACTACGGAAAGAAAGAGGAATGTCATGAATATTTATGATGTAGCAAAAGAAGCGGGGGTTTCCCCATCAACCGTGTCCAGAGTGCTGAACAACAAGTCCAATGTGAAGAGCTCGACGCGGGAAAAAGTCATGCGTGTGATCGAGGGGACTTCGTATAA
>QWCK01006654.1_pt1 | contig 13950 bp, 10 predicted proteins | sample 1972571 | NCBI WGS metagenome assembly QWCK01 (sample SAMN09866710, study PRJNA288562) | Human gut metagenome isolate term2_stool, whole genome shotgun sequencing... | isolation source: gut | host: Homo sapiens | place: USA: California
CGGGTCATCAACATCCACACCATCAAGCCTCTGGATGAGGAGATCGTCCTCAAGGCTGCAAAGGAGTGCGGCAAGGTCATCACCGCCGAGGAGCACAATGTCATCGGCGGTCTGGGCGAGGCCGTCTGCGCCGTGCTGAGCGAGAAGCTGCCCACCCCTGTGCGCCGCGTAGGCGTGCAGGACGTGTTCGGCTGCTCCGGCCCGGCATGGGACCTGCTGAAGTTCTACGGTCTGGATGCTGCCACCATCTGCAAGACTGCCCACGAAATGCTGGGCAAATAAGCGCTTCTCCCACTGTATCTGCGCCGCCGCGTCATTTGCTGACGCGGCGGCGTTTTTGCATGCCGCAAATTTTTTTGCCAAATACTGCAGGATATGATATGCTTACAGAAAAAGCGGAAGGGAGAATCGCAATGCTGATCGTGGACAAACTTGCGTTTCAGGAAAAACTTTCGGAAGGGGAAAAAACGCTGGCCGCCTATATTTTGGCGCATGGGATGGAAATTGCCAAATATTCCACCCGCAGTCTGGCAGAAGTGACCTACACCTCTCCGCCGACCGTCCTGCGCCTTTGCAAAAAGCTGGGTTTTACCGGCTTTGATGACTTCAAGCAAAATTTTGTGCGTGAACTGGAATATCTCGACCAGCAACAGGGCAAGGTGGATTTCAATTTTCCCTTTGCTGAAAACGACAGCCCCATGCGGGTGGCGCAGAACATCGGCGAGCTGTACGAAGAAGCCGTCAAGGACACTATGCAGCTTCTCCGGTACGAAGACCTGCACAAAGCGGTGCTCCTGCTCAAATATCACGAGGAAATCCACATTTTTTCCGCCGGGACGGCCATCAATCAGGCCGAATCCTTCCGAGAAAAGATGCTCAAGATCGGCAAGCGGGTGGTCATTTTCAACAATCTGAACTACCAGCGGTATCAGGCCTGCTGTCTGTCCGAGAGGGACCTTGCCATGATCATTTCCTATTCCGGCGAAACGGCGCAGATGCTGGAGATTGCCCGGCAGTGCAAACGCTCCGGAACACCCATCCTTGCGCTGACCAGCTTTGGCGAAAACAGCCTGACCTGTTATGCGGATTGCAAGCTGACCCTTTCCACCAAAGAAAGCATCTATCAGAATCTTGGGGACTATGCTTCCCATCTGTCCATGACCCTTCTACTGGACATCTTGTATTCCGAGTACTTCCGGCAGAACTACCAGAAGAATTATACCTACAAGCTGGAACGCGCCCGAGAGCTGGAACAGCACCGCACCTCCACCAATCCTATTTTGTTGAATCTGCACAAAGAAAATGCGGAATGAAACACTGTTCCGTTTTTGATCGTGCAAAAAGAAACAGAAAAATTAACACTGTACCAATAAGTTTAAAAAATATTGCACAAAAACCTCCCTGCAAGTATTCTATACCTGCAAGGAGGTTTTCAAGCTTATGGAGATGCCAAAAAAGTTCCTGTGGGGCGGTGCGACCGCCGCCAACCAGTACGAAGGTGCCTACCAGACGGATGGCAAGGGCCTGAGCATTGCCGACGTGGAAAAAGGTGCACGCCACGGCGTCCCGCGCGAGATTCATACACAGGTCATGGAGGGCAACTACTACCCTAGCCATGAAGCCGTGGATTTTTACCACCATTACAAAGAGGACATCGCGTTGTTTGCCGAGATGGGCTTCAAGTGCTTCCGAATGTCCATCAACTGGCCGCGCATCTTTCCGCAGGGCGATGAATTGCAGCCGAACGAGGCCGGGCTTGCTTTCTATGACCGTGTGTTCGACGAGCTGCACCGCTACGGGATCGAACCGGTGGTCACGCTTTCGCATTACGAAACGCCGCTGTATCTGGTGCAGCACTATGGTTCCTGGCGTAACCGAGCCCTGATCGATTTCTTTGCCCGGTACTGTGAAACGGTGTTCCGGCGTTACAAGGGAAAGGTCCGGTACTGGATGACCTTCAATGAGATCAACGAGACCATGAACCAGAGCGAGCCATACCATCAGGCAGGCGTGCTCTTTGCCGAAGGCGAGGAGCACAACGCTGTCAAAGCGCTGGTCAGCCACAACATGTTCCTTGCCAGTGCAAAGGCCGTGCAGATCGGGCATGCGGTCGACCCGGAAAATAAAATCGGCTGCATGATCCAGTATCCCACCACCTACCCGCGCACCTGCGCACCCAAGGATGTGCTGGCACAGAGATTCCAGATGATGCCGAACTATTATTACACCGATGTGATGTGCCGCGGACACTACACCAGCCTGTGCACGGCACAGCTGCGGCGCATGGGCACTTCGGTAGAGATGCAGCCGGGCGATGCCGAGCTGCTGGCCGCAGGAACTGTGGATTACATCGCATTCAGCTATTATTTTTCTTCAGTTGCCCGTGCAACGGAAGATACGGATTGCTGTGTAGAACGCAGCAATCCGTATCTCCAGCGTACCGACTGGGATTGGCCCATCGATCCGGACGGCCTGCGCATCGCACTGAATGAGCTGTATGACCGGTATGAACTGCCGCTGTTCGTTGTGGAAAATGGTCTGGGTGCCATCGACACCGTAGAACCGGATGGCAGCATTCAGGACGATTACCGCATCCGTTTTCTGGGCAGTCACATTGATGCGCTGCGGCAGGCCATTGAGCTGGATGACGTTCCGGTGATCGGCTACACCTGCTGGGGTCCCATCGACATTATTTCGGTGGGCACCGGCGAGATGCGCAAACGGTACGGCTTCATTTACGTAGACAAGAAGGATGACGGCAGCGGCACGTTGGCCCGCAAAAAGAAAAAGTCGTTTGCATGGTACAAAAAAGTCATTGCAAGCAACGGCGCAGACACCGCCCTGTAAGCAATGCATTTTTTAGGATATTGAAGGAGGCAAAACAAATGGATGCAAAGAAAACTGCCCAGCAGGTGCTGGAACAGGTCGGCGGCGCAGAAAATGTTACATTTCTGACCCACTGTGTCACCCGCCTGCGGTTCAACCTCAAGTCAATGGACGGCGTGGACGAGGCCAAGGTCAAAGCCGTACCCGGCGTGGTGGGTGTCGTGAACAAAGGCGGCCAGTATCAGGTCATCATCGGCAACGAAGTGGCTGCCGTGTACGATGAACTGATGAAACTGGGCGACTTCGGCGGTAAGGAAGTCAAACAGCCTGCCGCCCCGGCCGAGGAAAAGAAGAGCAGGGTCAGCATCATTCTGGACACGCTGGCCGGTGTGTTCACCCCGCTGATGCCGTTGATCGCCGGTGCCGGTATGATCAAGGCTCTGCTGTCTGTGCTGACCCTCTTCGGCTGGATCGACAAGAGCGGAAATCTGTACTATTTCCTCAACTTCATCGCAGACTCTTCCTATTACTTCCTGCCGATCTTCCTGGCCAACTCCGCGGCCAAAAAGTTCGGCTGCAACCCGCAGATGGCCATGCTGCTGGGGGCCATCCTGCTGCACCCGAACTTCATCGCCCTGAAAGCCGATGCCGATGTGGTCCATGTGCTGGGTCTGCCGGTGAAGATGGTAACCTATTCTTCCTCAGTCATCCCCATCTTCCTTATCACGCTGGTACTGCCATACGTGGAACGATTTGTCAATAAGGTCGTGCCCTCTGTGGTCAAGTTCATCCTGCGGCCGGTGCTCACCATCCTCATCATGGCTCCCATCTCCCTGTGCGTGCTTGGCCCTCTGGGCAGCATCATCGGCGATGGTCTGGTCAACGTCCTGCTGGCCATTGAAAAGGTCTGCCCCTGGGCACTGCCCACCGTCATCGGTGCCTTTATGCCGTTCCTGGTCATGACCGGTATGCACTACAGCCTGCTGCCCGCTTATGTCAACTCTCTGTCTATGCTGGGCTATGAGACGGTCATCGGCCCCGGTAATCTGCCTTCCAACATTGCACAGGGTGCCGCAGCCCTCTGCGTTGCCATCAAGACCAAAAACAAGAACTTCCGTCAGCTGGCCGTTTCCGGCGGTGTGACCGCTCTGCTGGGCGTGACGGAGCCTGCTCTGTTCGGCGTCAACGTCCGTCTGCGTAAGCCTCTCATCGCCACCACCATCGGCGGTGGTCTGGGCGGCCTGTATGCCGGTTTGACCGGTGTGCGCCGTTTTGGCGGCGGTGGTGCCGGTCTGGCAGCCATCGGCCTGTATGTCGGTGAAAATCCCATGAACGTGATCAACGCACTGATCTCTGCCGCGATCGCCTTTGTGGCCACCTTTGCGATCCTCTGGTTCATCGGTTTTGATGATGTGCCGGAAGAAGCCTGATCTCTTCTGAAACAAGCAGCGCCGGAACGATTTTGCCGTTCCGGCGCTGCTTTTTACGCCTCTCCCAGCAGCTTTGCGCGGCTGGCGTATACAGCGGTGAATACCTCCCGCAGCCGTTGGATCTCGGGACGCGGGTCGTCCCGCAGGGTCAGCAGACAGGTGTCCGGCAACGGCAGCTGCAGCGGCAGGTACCATGCCGCCGGAAAGGCCGGGTATTTCATCGGGCACAAAAACATGCCGCGCCCGGCAAGCAGATCGTTGTAAACACACTCGTAGTTTTCCACCATGACAGCTGCTGCCCGGCAAGATCGGCCAGCGCCAGAGTGCTGCGCCCTGTGAGCGGGTGCTCCGGTGATACGATCAGGTAAAAGGTGTTGTGCAGGATGGGGGTGCGCTCGATCTCCGGCTGCAGCGGCCCAAAGGGCAGATAGAGGGCTGCGTCTGCCTCGCTGCAGAGCATTTCGTGGGGATTGCGTGACACGGGCCGAGTGTCCACCGCAAACTCATATCCCGGCAGCGCGGCGTGCAGCCGTGCCATCAGGATGGGATAAATGGGGTCCCGCTGCAGCAGCACCGGCGGCAGGCGCAGGGTCAGTGTGCGCCGCCGGGCAAAGCCCTTCAGCGCGGTGCGGGCGTTCAGGATGCTGCGATAGATCCCCTCCGCCTGCGGCACAAAGGCCCGGCCTGCTTCGGTCAGCGCCACGCGGGTGGTGCTGCGCTCAAACAGGGCCAGATCAAGCTCCTTTTCCAGACTGCGGATCTGGTAGCTGAGGGCTGGCTGGGTGCAGTACAGCTCCCGGGCGGCTGTGGTAAAATTCAGGGTCCGGCTCACGGTGAGAAAACACAGCAGCTGGTGGTCGTTCATCCGAAAAAAGCTCCTTTCTGTGCAGGGGAAGATCCGTCTGCTCTCAGTATAGCATGGCGGGAGACGGTTATAAACACTTTTTATTAGGATGACAAGATTTTTTTGTTTCCCTTTTACTTCGTTATATTTTATACTAAGTGCGGCGCGGGAAAAACTCCCGCAGAGACGAAGAGAAATTGATGAGAAGAAAGAGGAAATCCAAATGGAAAAGATCTCCCGCAAAGGCTTTTTGAAGGTCGCCGCCGCTGCCGCCATGAGCGGTGTCACCGCCGGTGCACTGGCTGCCTGCAACTCCGCAGCTTCTTCCAGCACCGCCGCTACCGGCGATGCCATCTACACCGCCGGTACCTACACCGGCACGGCCACCGGCATCGGTGAGGTGAAGGTGACCATGACCTTCAGCGAGACCGCCATCACCGAGGTGGTCATCGATGCTTCCAACGAGACCGAGAGCATCGGCGGCGTGGCTGCACCCACTCTGCAGGAGGCCATCATGGCCGCACAGGGCACCGAGATCGACAACATCTCCGGTGCTACCGTCACCACCAATGCCGTCAAGAAGGCGGCTGCCAGCTGCATCGAGCAGGCCATGGGCGTCAAGGCAGACGGCGCAGACAGCTCCGCTGCCGCTTCGGAGAACGACTGGCTGGGCACCGAGCCGGAGATCGACGAGAGCAAGGTCACCAAGACGGTGGACGTGGATGTGGCCGTGGTGGGCTGCGGCGTTGCCGGTGTGGCAGCCGTGCGCAGCATCGCCGAGGACGGCGGCAAGGTGGCAGCCTTTGAAAAGGCTGACGGTCCCCAGTGCCGCAGCGGCGAGTATGCCGTCATCAACGGCAATGTGCAGGCCAAGTGGGGCCGCAACACCTGGACCCGTGAGCAGATCGACGAGATCGTGGATTCTCACATGGTGGAAAGCACCTACCGCTGCAAGCGTTCTATCATGAGCAAGTGGGCCCACAACATCGGCGATGCCTTTGACTGGTGGGTGGAGGCAAACCCGGAGCTGTACTACGCCGAGACCACCCGCAGCGCCATCCCCGACGAGAATGCAAACAACTTCCTGATCCCCATTTTCTACCCGCTGCCCGAGAACTACGACTGGAAGCAGGAGCGCTTCCCCTGCTACCCCACCTCTGTGGAGTTCCTGCCTAACCAGTCCGTCACCGTCAATGCCAACATGCAGAAGGCCGTTGACACCGGCAACGTGGACACCTTCTACGGCTGCTTTGTGGAAAAGCTCATCATGGAGGACGGCCGCTGCGTGGGCCTGTATGCCCGCGATGCTGCCACCGGCGAGTACATCAAGTGCAATGCCGCCAAGGGTGTCATCCTGTCCACCGGCGATTACTCCCAGAACACCAAGATGCTGCAGCATTTCTGCCCCGAAGTTATTGAGAACAACATCCAGTGCCTGTTCACCAATGTGGACGTGGAGGGCAGCTTCACCAATCAGGGCGACGGCATCCAGCTGGGCATGTGGGCAGGCGCTCAGGTGCAGCAGAGCCACGCACCCATGATCCACCATATGGGCGGCGGTGCCGACCTGTCCGGTGTGGGCGTCATGGGCAACGCAGGCTTCCTGAATCTGGATCTGAACGGCAAGCGCTTCATGAACGAGGACCTGCCCGGCCAGCAGCTGGAAAACCAGATCGAGCTGCAGAAGAACCGCGAGAGCTGGCAAATCTTCGACTCCAACTGGCCCCAGCAGCTGCCCTACATGCCCGCAGCCCACGGCGGTGCCTGCTACTACGAGGACTACGCCAGCGAGGCAGAGGGCCCCAAGAACAACACCACTTACCGCAACTACAAGAGCCCCTATCAGCTGGAGGCAGCCGTGGCCGATGGCCGCGCCGTCAAGGCCGACACGTTGGAAGAGCTGGTGACAAAGATCTACCCGGATGACACCGCTGCCCAGCAGACCGCTCTGGAGTCCATCCAGCGCTACAACCAGCTGGCAAAGGACGGCTACGACGAGGACTTCCACAAGCCCGCATCCCGCATGTGGGCGCTGGAGAACGGCCCCTTCTACGCCGACAAGTTCACCACCGCGCTGCTGCTGGTCTGCATCGGCGGTCTGGAGAGCGACGAGAACTGCCACACCTTCGATGCCGACCGCAACGTGATCCCCGGCCTGTATGTGGCAGGCAACGTGCAGGGCAACCGCTTTGCCACCGAATACCCCATCGGCCTGAAGGGCGTCAGCCACTCCATGGCCATGTACTACGGCTACGTTGCAGGCAAGAACGCCATGCAGGAAGTCTGAGCCTGACAGCACAATAACATAACCATTCCCCGCCCGGAGCAGTATTCTTTCTTCCTGCTCCGGGCTTTTTTGCGCCCCAATGTGACCCGGTTACGGAAAAGCCCCGGTATTTGGGGTATACTGATGCCATAAGAACAATCACGAACGAACCCTTTCAGGAGGTAGAAATATGGCAGTTGTTACGATCACGAAGGAAAATTTTGAGCAGGAGGTACTGCAGAGCGCAAAGCCTGTCCTGCTGGACTTCTGGGCCAGCTGGTGCGGCCCCTGCCGCATGCTCAGTCCCGTTGTGGACGAGGTGGCCGAGGAGCGCACCGACGTGAAGGTGGGCAAGGTGAACGTGGACGAGCAGCCGGAGCTGGCCGGCCAGTTCGGCGTGATGAGCATCCCCACCCTGCTGGTGTTTGAGCAGGGCAAGCTGGTGCGTCAGGCCGTGGGTGCCCGCCCGAAGGCCAGTGTGCTGGAGCTGCTGGGGTAAAAACAAAAAAGAAAGGAGCCGCTGCTCCGGGGAAACTTCTCCCGGAGCAGCGGCTCCTTTGCATTTTAGTTGTTCTCAGTACGCTTGCGATGGTTGCGCAGGTGCATATAGATCGTATTGCGGGAAATGCCCAGCTGCTCGGCCACAAAAACCACCGAGTCCTTCAGCCGGAACATTCCCTTCTGATCCAGTTCCTCTACGATCGCTTTGTTTTTGTTGGAAGGCAGAATGGAATCGTCTGCCATGACCCGTGCACGTACAGGTTCCAGCGCCGAAACGATCAGCTCCTTCGCATCGGCGGCAAAATTCTCCCGCGCGGCCATGGCCTGCACGGTGCCGGGCGTCAGCCCGTCCAGAATGTCGCACAGAGAGGTGTTCAGATACAGATTGATGCAGATCAGGCCGATGATCCGGTCATGTTCGCCGCGCACGGCGATGGTAGTGGATTTGAGCGGTTCCCCTTTTTTGTTCCGGCTGAAATACACCGTAGAGGCCTTGCCGCCCGCAGAGAGCTCGTCCAGCATATCCAGAGCAAGATCGGTGATGGGGGCACCGATCCTGCGGCCGGTGTGCTCGCCGTTGATGATGCCGATCACAGAGTGATCGTAATCTTCCAGCGAGTGCAGCACGATCTCATAGCTGCTGCCAAGATAAGCTGCCAGCCCTTGCAGAGTGGGGATATACGATTTGAGGATCTTCTGATCTGTCCGTGTCAGTTTCACGGGGCCAATTCCCTTTGCCATTGTTCTCTCCTGTCCTTGCCTGATTTCTTACTACCCTTCATTTTAGCACGACACAGGGGAAATTGAAAAGGGGAAAGCGCGAATTTATTTGCGGGGGTAGGCCAAAAGCGCGTCCCGAATGCGCTCCAGTGCATCGATCACCTTCTGGTCGTCCTTGTAGACGCCCAGCACGATGCGCAGGTGTCCGGCACCGCCGGGGCCATAGTTGACACCATCGTTTAGCGAGACGCGTGCATGGGTCACCAGATACTGTGCGATCTCGGTGGAATTGCCCAGTTCCGAAACATCGATCCAGCCAAGGAAGCCGGACTCCGGCAGCGCCATGTGGACACCGGGCACGCAGTTCAGGATCTCGTAAGCCTTCCGGCGGCGCACCTCATAGGCGCGGGCAAACTCCTGCATGAACTCCGGATGCTCCAGTGCAGCCAGTGCAGCCTTCTGGCCGGAGGTGGAGGTGGCACCGATCACGCCTACGGCGTTGGCGTACATGGAATCCATGATCTGGTCTGAGCAGACGATGTAGCCCACACGCATCCCGCTCAGTCCCATGCCTTTGGAAAAGCTGAAAACGGTCACTGTGCGCTCAAACATGCCCGGAAGAGCCGCTGGGGTCAGGCATTCAGCACCAAAGGTGTAGTCCTCAAAAGCCTGATCCACAACAAGGATCAGGTCATGCTCCTGCACAAAATCGGCCAGCGCCTGCAGCGAGGCACGGTTGTAAATGGTGGTGGTGGGGTTGTTGGGGTGGGTCAGCAGCACCATGCGGGTGCGGGCAGTATATTTGGCTTCCAGCTGTGCGCGGCTCAGCTGATAACCGTCCGCAGCATCCAGTTCCACGGCGACCGGCACGCCGCCCATGATCTTTACGTCCAGAAAGTTGTTGGGGTAGCTGGGCGAGGGAATCAACACTTCATCGCCCTGACCCACAAAAGGCAGGATCGCAAAGTACAGGCCGGAGTCCGAACCGGGCGTGATCAGGATGTTGCGCTCCGGATCCACAGTCAGACCGTTCTGCTGCTTCAGCTTTTTGGCCAGTGCGGCTTTCAGTGCCGGGTCGCCGATCGGCGCGGTGTAGTGCGGTGCGCTCTCGGCGCGCACTGCGTCCAGCCAGGCAGCTGCTACCGGTTCCGGCAGCGAACGATCCGGCATAAAGGGATCCGCCCAGCCCATCAAGGCAACACCCTGCTTTTCCAGATCCTGATATGCACTGCCCACATCGGCCTTTTCCACGGCCTGAAACAGGCCGCCGTTTGCATCGCGGAACGCGGGGATCATCTTTTCTTTTATCGTTTGCATAGCCTTCTCCTATAACCGACAAAACGGGAGCAAACACCGTTACTCCCGTTTTGTTCTGCGTTTTATTCAGCCTATCACAGAAACCGGAAAATTTCCAGTGCGATCAGGCCTTTTTCTTTTCGTCAGGGTTCCAGAACAGCACGGTCAGCACGGCAGCCACGATAAAGGCGATGACAAAACCGGCCATGACCAGTGCACAGTTCAGGAAGGGGTTTTCGCCGCCGGTGAACATGCCGAAGCTCAGGAAAGACGGGCCGCCCATTGCAAAAGATTTCAGGTGAAGGGCTGCGGCAAAGCCGCCGCCAACTGCGCCGCCGATGCCGGCAAACAGGAACGGCTTGCCAAGGGGGACCGTGACGCCGTAGACGACCGGCTCCGTGATACCGGTGCAGGCGGCAATGCAGGCAGAAAGGGCGTTGGCCTTCTGATTCTTATCATGGCTCTTGATCCACACGCCGAAGGCGGCACCGGCCTGGCCGATGTTGGCAGCGCCGGAAGTGGGAGATACGTAGTTGAAGCCCTGTGCGGTCAGCATTTGGGTCAGCACGGGAACCATACCGTGATGGATGCCCAGCAGAACCATGGAGGAGTAGATGCCGCCGTAGACGATGCCGGAGAACACACCGCCGTTCTCAAACAGCCAGTTGACGCCGATGGCCAGCTCTTCACCCAGCCAGTAGGTCAGCGGGCCGACGGTGATCAGGGTGACGGGGGTGGCGATCAGGATAGTCAGTGCGGGCACCAGAATGATCTTCAGCGCACCGGGGATGATCTTGTCCAGGAAGCGCTCGATATAGGATGCCACCAGAACGGCAAATACCACCGGCAGCACAGAGGAGGAATAGTTGATCACGCGGAAGGGAATGCCGAGGAAGCTGTAGCTGGACACGCCGTCGGCAATTAGACCGGACCAGGTGGAGGACATCATGCCTGCACAGATGGTCATGGCAACGAACATGTTCATCTTAAATACCTTGGCTGCACTGGCTGCCAGCAGGAAGGGCAGGAAGGTGAAGATGGCCATGGAAATGGCAATGATGGTTTTGAACGTGGGAGCAGAGGAGTCAAAACCCAGCGCCATGAAGATGCAGATGAGTGCGGACAGGAAGCCGCAGCCGGCCAGAGCGGGAACGATGGGGTTGAAGATAGCGGCGACCGTCTCAAAGAAGCGGGTCAGCAGCTTGCCCTTCTTGTTCTTCAGCTCATCCTTCAGATCCAGGTTCTCATCGATGGGGGCTTCCTCGTCCACACCGGCCTGCGCAATAAAGTCCTTGTAAACATTGTTTACTTCAGCACCGATGATGATCTGGGTCTGTGTGCCGTTGTTCACAACGCCCAGCACACCGGGGATCGCCTTCAGAGCGGCTTCATCGATCTTGCTCTTGTCGCGGGTGGTCACACGCAGACGAGTCGCGCAGTGAGTGGCCTGTGCAAGGTTCTCTTTGCCGCCAAGAGCCTGTATCAGAGCCGGGATGGATACCTTTGTTGCCATATTGTTGCCTCCTTATGATTTTGCATTATTCCAAAAAGGCTTTGTGCCTTTTTTGCTTTAATGAGAAGCAATGACTTCAACTTCAACCAGTGCGCCCTTGGGCAGAGACTTCACTGCCACGCAGGAACGAGCCGGCTTTCCGGTAAAGTAGCGGGCGTAGATCTCGTTAAACGCAGCAAAGTCAGCCATGTCTGCCAGGAAACAGGTGGTTTTGACTACGTCCTCAAAGGTGCAGCCTGCAGCCTGCAGCACAGCGCCGATGTTCTTCATCACCTGCTCTGCCTGTGCGGCGATCTGCGGCTCGGCCAGTGCGCCGGTAGCAGGATCGATGGGCATGGTGCCGGACAGAAACAGCAGGCCGCCAGCCTGAATTGCCTGAGAGTAAGGGCCGATAGCAGCCGGAGCTGCCGGGGTGGAAATGATCTGATTCATCGCAATGCCTCCATGTGTATGAATGAAATTTATTTCATTGACATCAGGATAGCATTGCAATAGGGAAATGTCAAGAGAAAATTGAAAAATAATGAACAAATTTTTGCTTTGACAAAAAAATTAGATAAATCGATGAAATATATTGCATTTCATTCGCGCACGTGCTAGAATAAAAATGATGAGCCTGATGGAGACAGGCCGGATTTAGTCAAATTTATTTTACTAAAAAGGAGCTTTGATATGGAACAGTGTCGTAAGAGCTTTCCCGAAGGATTTCTCTGGGGCGGTGCAACGGCGGCCAATCAGGTAGAAGGTGCCTGGGATGCGGACGGCAAAGGCCCGAGCCTGGCCGATGCAATGGTAGCCGGCACCCATCAGCTGCCGCGCCGCATTACGCTTGAGATCGACGAGAGCCGGAACTATTATCCCAGCCACAGCGGCACCGATTTCTATCACCATTATAAAGAGGACATTGCGCTGTTTGCAGAAATGGGCTTCAAGGTGTATCGGATGTCCATCAACTGGCCGCGCATCTTCCCAAAAGGAACCGAGACGGAGCCCAACGAAGCGGGTCTGCAGTTTTACGATAAGGTATTTGCAGAGCTGAAAAAATACGGCATTGAGCCGCTGGTCACCCTGTATCACAATGAGATGCCGCTGAACATGGTCACTGCGATGGGCGGCTGGGTGGATCGCCGCAGCATCGACTGCTATCTGCGCTTTGCGGAGGTGCTGTTCCGCCGCTATAAAGATGTGGTAAAATACTGGATCCCCTTCAACGAGATCAACGACCTGACCACGGCAGTGGGCAACTGGAACCACGGCGGCATCCTGAACCACGGTACAGAAGATTTCAGCCATCAGGTGGACGACCCGGATAAGCGCTACGCAGCCCTGCACAACCAGTTCGTTGCCAGCGCAAAGGCTGTGCTGCTGGGTCGGCAGATCAACCCGGAGTTCCGCTTTGGCACCATGATCTGCCACATCACAGTTTATCCGCTCACCTGCCGCCCGGAGGATGTTCTGCTGACCCAGCAGGAGGATCAGCTGCGCAACTGCATGTCCGGCGACGTGCAGTGCAAGGGCGTGTACCCTTATTATGCAAAGCGGTACTTTGAGCGTAATCACATCCACTTTGATGTGGAGCCGGGCGACGAAGAGCTACTGCGCCGCGGCACAGTGGATTTCTATTCGTTTAGCTATTACATGACCAACTGCGTGACTGCACAAAAGGACGCAGCGCAGGTATCCGGCAACATCATGGGCGGCGCAAAGAACCCCTACCTCAAGGCGACCGAATGGAACTGGCAGATCGACCCGGTGGGTCTGCGCTACACGTTGAACCATGTCTACGACCGTTACGGCCTGCCCATCATGATCACCGAAAACGGCATGGGCGCCCGCGATACCCTGCAGGATGGCCGGGTGCATGACGATTATCGCATCCAGTACCTGCGGGAACACATCGAGCAGATGCGCCTTGCCATCGACGACGGTGTGGAGCTGATTGGCTACACACCCTGGAGCGCAATGGATCTGGTGAGCGTTTCGACCGGCGAAGTGGAGAAGCGCTATGGCTTTATCTATGTGGATAAGGACAATGCGGGCAGCGGTACGCTGGAGCGCATCCGGAAGGACAGCTTCTACTGGTATAAAAATGTGATCGCGACCAACGGCAGTGAATTGTAACACGGCCGGAGGCCTTCCCTGACCATCTCTCCCCATCTGGCAGCAAAAGCCGGAGCGGTGTAATGCCGCTCCGGCTTTTGCTGTCTGGCGGGCACCGGCGGCTTTGTATGCGGCGGGAAGACAAAATGGAACTGCGGCAAAGCCGCCCTCTGTACAAACGCACAGAAAAATCGTATCATTGAGTTGAAAACACCGTCACTTTCCTACTTTACAACTTTACCTAGATAAAGTAAAATAAACTCAAGTAAGAAATGGGGGAACCGACAATGGAATTCAGCATTGCAAACCTGCAGCCCAAGGAGCGCGCCTCCTTTGCGCTGCGCGCCTTGTACGAAGCGGCGGGCTGCCGCAAGTATCATATGGGCCGGTTTGAGGAGTACGGCCTGTATCAGGAGAACCGCAGCTTTTTGTCGTCCGAGCAGGTCATCACCTT
>QWCK01004391.1_pt1 | contig 13942 bp, 16 predicted proteins | sample 1972571 | NCBI WGS metagenome assembly QWCK01 (sample SAMN09866710, study PRJNA288562) | Human gut metagenome isolate term2_stool, whole genome shotgun sequencing... | isolation source: gut | host: Homo sapiens | place: USA: California
GATATACACTGAGCGGGTATAAAAATAGCCCTCGACCTATGTAGTGGTGAGAGCTTTATCCCGCTCTCAAGGATGTTTGACACTGCAAAGATAGAGAAATCATTTGAATTGTGCAAGAGAATTAGCCAACATATCGTCCCCGCATTTGCTTGTCTCAGATATAGTTGCTACCTTTACTGGCGAAGAGAGAGCTAACTCGCTCGGTCTGCCTTTAAAGTTGAAGGCTATATACTGTTTTGCAGTACGAACCTGAGGAGTTAGCTCTTTTTCTCGTATATAGAGTCAAGAGACCTATTTAAGCGAAATGGCTCTCAGCTCTTTGCTCTCCGCACAAAAAGACTCGGAGCTGATGTCAGGGTAAACCCTAAAGTGCTGATGATGCTACGGCTATTTTCTCTTCTTTTTCTTGTCTATTTGCTCTAGTTGGGTCTTAGACTGCTTGATGTTTCTTTTCATCTCAGGGAGAGGGATCTCTTGTGGCATCTGCTCTGGCGGAATACCCCCAGAACTCCGTATTGTGAAGTCTCGCACCTCTTGTCCTACTTGTTTGTGTGTCTCAGACATTTGGTTGATTGTCTTACAACCTTGAGCTTTTATGCGTTCTTCCGTTTGGGTAATTCTGAAGTAGTTGGCAGCAAGCTCTGTCCGACCCATCCTATCGTAAATTTTCTTGCTGTCTTTGATACCTCTCATAGACATCAATTGCTTTTGGGACATATTGTACATCCCTAAGTAGCCCGCATTGTGAAACATCGCATAGTCTTTACTACTTAAGGCACCCCCATACTGGGTGATTATGGAGCTAAGAGACTTGTTGCTCTCCTTTATGTCGTCTCGTATTATGAGCCTCTCAAAGTCTAGCTTATCCTGCTCAAAAGCGATTTGGAAGAGACGAGCTTGTGTTGCTAGCACAAGTTGGTACTTTGCCACCTCAGGCTTCCTTGCATCAGCTTGCATTACAATCATAAGGCAAGCAAAGCGTGTTAGCTTGTAGTCTTTTTGAGGGTTCCCTTGACTATCTGTAAGCTGCACAGCTTCAATATGCTCGTCAAATGGGATGTCTAGCGTAGCGAATAACTTGACTGCTCTATTGATGACTTTTTGAAAAGCTTCTGTGGTATATCCAAGCATCTCTTGGAGGTTCGAAGCCCACCAAAATGTGTGTCCATTCTGCTTCTGCAGGCTTTCAAAAAGTTCTGAGCCTTCTCTATATGCGACAATCTTATCTTCCATAAAGCATCTTATCTTTGGCATCAAAGGTACTAACTTCTAGTGAATATCCAATTTGCTTGTCTCAGATATAGTTGCTATCTTTGCTGGCAAGAACGGTGAGATTGCTCAAGAGAGTAATCGCGCCACGCTTCCGCCAGTAAGTGCAAACTTGCTGGCGGTCGTATTTTTACAGAGGAATATCTCCTGTTATCACAGCGTCTCTAGATATTAAAATGTCAGTCTCGTAATTGTGTATTATACGGATGCTTTCTAGATTTTTATATGCGTTGAATCGTCCCTTTATAGCGTTTTTCAAGTCGCCCTTGTTATAATCTCCATTGATAACAAAGACTACATTGTTTGCTTGCTTCGCCGCTTTTCGGAGGTTTCTGTCAAAGGAGTTGAATGTGTTTTTCTCAATGTGCTTGTACTCTTCAAAGCGTTTGAGTGTAGCATTGTATGAGTCCGCTGAATGTTTAGACCCCTCCTTCTTCTCGACGTCTGATAAAACATAAATCTCATAACCATGGGTATTTGCTAAATACTTTGCTGTATTTATGTTCTTATCTCGTTCGTTCTTATTGATTTGGGGCGTTTCTACTACCCTGCCTTTCTCTGTTGGGATCTCTATGTTCCCTTCATTATGCTGTATATTGTAGATGATGTCGCACTCGAGGTTGTCGCCTAGGGAGGTGGCGAGGTGGGGGTTGAGGCAGTGCTTGTAGCCACGCTTGCCGTAGTAGGGGTGGTGCGGGGGGAAGATGACGCCCTCTTTGCCAGGGTTGTAGCGGAAGAGGCTGGCTTTGCCCTGCGTCATATCGTCGAAGGCGTCCTGCGCCCGCTGGCTATTGGACAGGGGAAAGTCCTCTTTAAGCACAGGTATGACGTGACAGCGGCAGTTCCACCCGTTGGGCGGGAAAGCGGTGTCCCAGAAGGGGTCGCTCATGGGCAGCGTCACCCCCTCGAGGGCAGCATGCTCGGGGCGCACCTTGTCGTCTAGAGCGGTGCGGTACTGCAGGTTGGTCATCTCCTCGTCTTGCTGGTACTCAGCCCAGTGGCTCGCCATCTGCGCGGAGCTGATGGCAAAGTTGTACTCAGCGTGGAGCCAGTTGCGGTTGTACTTCTGTCGTATGGCCGAGACATCTTGGTAGAACTGGTTAAAGCTCTTGACACGTCCCTGGCTGTCTCGTAGTAGCTCGGAAGCCTCCTTGAGCTGGTGATAGGTCTTGAAGCCCGAGAAGACGAAGATGTCTTGCTCGAGGCTCTGTCTCATCTCGGCAGGGATCTCGTACTGTATGGAGCTGTCGTCGAGTGCCTGGAGGTAGACCCCAGCGGTCTCACTGATGAGTCGTCTGATGGGTCGCTCACGGAGCATCTCGGGGGTCATCTCGCCGGCACGCAGTACGACCTTGTAACCTCTCTTGATGGCTGACTCGGGGATCTCGGGGTGCTCGGAGGAGTCAGCGTGTAGACAGTGGCAGGAGCCTTGGTAAAGCTGGGAGAGCAGCGCATCGAGCCTGCGGTACCTACTCTCCCTTACCCGAAAAAAGGGTCTTCCGCATTGGCTGTTAGCTCTTGGCGGTTAGGAGCTTGCGGGCGCATGGCTAATTGCCCGCCAAAGGGTAGCTGGCTCTTGGCGTCGGTGATCTCCACGCCGAAGGTGTTGCGTATCCACTCCTCGTCCACGTTGTAGTATGGGAGGAGGGAGACGGTGCGTGTCCAGAGCGCCTCCTTGTCCTCCTCTTGTGGATAAGCAAAGCGCAAGCCCTCGGAGATGAAGCCTTGGCGAGCGAGAGCGGGTAAGACGGTGCTAGTCATAATGCGCTCCAGCATACGTCTATCCGAACTACACTTAGCCTCTAGTAGCTCTAAGCTGCTCTCCTCCTTGGAGCGGTTGCCGTACTGGGTGTCCTGTCCGAGCGTGGCTCCGCATATCTTGAGCGACACATCCTCCTTGGCAGCGTAGATGAGCTGCTTGAAGATGTTGCCATTGTCAGAGACGCCTGCTGCAAAGGATAAGTCCTCGTCCTTGTCCACGATAGCCCAGTTGGCACTACCCATGCGCTGCATCATGTCGGCAGCACGCTGCATAGCCTCGCTGTCGTCCGTATTGATCTTGAGGACACGAGGCGGTATGCCGTAAATTTCGCAGAACTCGCTCCACGACGCCATTGCGTACCGCTTGTAGATGGTTGCAGGGGCGCAGTCGAAGAGTATGCCCAGATCGTTGGGGTCGCCCATCTCTATGAGCGTCTTGCCGTAGCCTAGGTCGCTGCGGTAATCATAGCCCTTGCTGTCAGATAGGTCGAAGAGTATCCACCCCAGCTTGGGCACAACGTGCCGACGAGGTAGTAAGTTGGCGGTAAAAAGCCCCTCAGAGGCTGGTAAGATCTCGACCAGCGAGTGGCCGAAGAAAGGCGTCTCTAGGGCTATCTGCATTAGCACGCTAAAGGCACCCGACTGGCTCAGAAGAGCTGTCGTCTCCTCGTCTGTAGAGCCGTCAGCCTTGAGTATTGTGTAGGGCTTGGCGAGAGATCGATCACGTCTGAGCTCCATCTGACTGGAGAGGTGGGTGTCGTAGAGTAGATCGTTGACAAGGTCATCGAGTAGGTCACGCTTGGGTAGGTCGACGCGTGTGGCAACCTGCTTAGCACGGCGCCAGTGCTGCATATCACGAGCGGTCTGCGATGCCTGCTTTTCTGTGATGCGCTGTATAAGGGAGGAGTTCATAGAGGTTAGAGGCTAGAAATTAGAGGTTAGAGAGAAGGAGAGGTTGTACTGGCGGAGCGAGTCACGTAGCTGCGCCTCTGAGCGTGACTCTAGGGTCATGCGAGGGTTGAGGCTTAGGAGTAGCGTGATGATGCGCTCGGATAGTGCTAGCGCATTGTCGTAAGCTGCGAGATGCTCTTGTGGTGCAGTGGCTGTGGCAAAGCGTGCGTCATCGATGAGGAGGCGCACGGTGAAGGTGAGCTGGTATCTGTCTAAGTCTTTGTCGCTAGAGGTGCGCTCCTCACGTATGTCTGAGAGGAGTATAGCGGGGGTGATGATCGGCGGGTGGGGTGTCTCCTCAGAGAGGTAGCTGTCATCTACCTGGCCGAAGTCCATAGAGAGGTATCGTATCTCGTCTATGGCAGCGAGATCGGCAAAGAGCTGGGTGCGGAGGGCTTTATTCCAAATCATAGGTGTTAGCTGAGCTTAGTTGTTTTGAGTTCTTTGTTGAGGATGCCGATGAGCTCCCGTCCGCGGATTTTGAAGGAGACCTCGGAGGAGCCTTGTATCTGCTTGTCAGTCCCTAGTAGCGCGGGCAGGCGGTCTAGCGGAGCGATCACCTCGGGGTTGTTGCTAGCACCAGCATACTCGCCTACGAGGGCGTAGGTGGGGCCTGAGATGACACCGCCCTGGGCAAAGGCTGTCGCCTTGGGCGTGCTAGCGATAGCCGCTAAGATGGAGGCTATGCTGGCGACCGCCATGATCGGGCCGACGATAGGCACGGACGATTGCGAGGCAGCTGCGCCTGATGCTGCGGTGGCTACGTTGGCGTTGAAGAGGGTTAGTAGCTGGGGCAGAGCCTGGCTAATCGCTGAGACGACGCTAGCGCCCCACTGTAGCCACGAGCCCGCTGCGCCTCCTACGATGTTGCCTATGGAGGACATCGTCGAGGAGATACCGCCTAGTCCAGTCTGAATACCCCCAACGAAGTTCTTCCACTTCTCGCCCTCGCTCTTGAGGTGGTCGAGGGTGATCTTGTTGACCTTCTTCTGAAAGTCGTCCAGCTCCTTAGCAAATCCCTTGGTGCCTAGAGGAGAGGCTATGATGCGTCCGCCACGAGTCTCCTTGCCCGACTCCTCTGCCTCTTTGAGCTTAGATGCTTGGTACTGCGGTAGGGTTGTGATGCCCGTAGCCTTGACCTTGGTCAGTGGCTCAGCCGCTTTCTTGATCAATGACTGAAACGTGTTTAGCTTCTTCTGCAGGGCATCTATCTCCTTCTGCAGGGCAACAGCATCAGCAAAAGAAGCCCGCTGCATGCGCTCCTGCAGGCGGGAGATGTTGTTTTGGATTCCCTCGATGGTGGTGAGGTTGTAGATCTTCTTCTTCTCGGCAGAGCCTGAGCCCGAGTCACCAGACCCCGTGGGGATCGTTGGGGTGTCGGGGATCGTCGGAGTAGTGGCAGCAGGTGCAGGAGTCTTTGGGTTCAGCTGAGCTTCGAGCTTATTGCGCTCTATAGTGAGCTGGAGTATCTCTTCATTTAGCCTTCGTTGCTCATCAATGGTCTTTATATCTGTTCTGATTGCCTCTAGCCTACGCTTGCGCCACTCGATCTCTTTATTGATGTTGCCAAGTTGGAAGCGCTTCTGATTCGTCTCATCGATCTGTGCCGGTGGCTCAGCAGCCTTGTCACGCAGTCCGAGATACTCGGCCAGCTTACGACAAGCCTTGTCGATAGGCGCTAAAAGCTTTTCAAACCACTTGATCAAGTCCATGATCCCATCGGCTACAGCACCGATGACCGTGCAGACGATCTCTAATTGCTTGGCAAACCACGCAAAGGCGATCTTGAGAGCTCCTCCGACGATCTTGCCTATGAGATCAAAAGCGGGCTTGAGACGCTCGTAGAGCATACTCCAGAGCTCTCGTAGCTTGCCCCACGTCTCTTGCACAGACTGGCGAAAGCCCTCGAAGTGATTGTACGCATAGACCACGCCTGCCACAAGCGCGGCTATGGCGGCAACGACCGCGCCGATAGGATTAGCCATGAGCGCAGCGTTGAGCCCCTTCTGCGAGATGGTGGCGATGACCGCCTTGGCGGAGAAGCCTTGGAGCATCTTGCTAGCAGCGGAGATGATTGGGACAAGCCCGGCAAACTTGCTCACTTGCTCGCCTATGATGCCTGCCATCGGCAGGAGCGACCCCGAGAGACTGGTCATCGAGATGAGCACGTCGTCAATCTTGGCACGCGCCACCTCCATCTTGTGCGCCCAAGTATCGTTGCGGATCTCCGCCTGCTCCATGGCCGAGTTGGTACCGGTGACAGCCGTCGTCATCTCCTCGACAGCGTCAGCGTTGGAGAGGAGGAACTGCGCAGCCACCATGTTTTCCCTGCCGAAAGCCTTAGCGAGGTAGGTGGTACGCTCCACGGGGCTTTGGAGCTTGTCTAGCTCCTCCTGGATGACCCTCAGACCGCCAGCGAAGCCTGTCTGCGATATGTCGATACCTAGCCTCGTCTGCATCGCTACGAGCATATTGCGCATAGCGGTACCCGCCTCGGCTCCCTTGGTGTTGTTTTGGGCGAGAACCTCCAGCGCACCAGCCGTCTCTTCAATCGACACGCCCGCTGCATTAGCAGCTGCACCCGCCACCTTAAAGCTCTCGGAGAGGTCGACCACCTCAGCACCGCCAGCCCGCGAGCCAGCTGCGAGGACGTTGACGACACGAGACGCCTCGGACGCCTCCATGCCAAACTGATTGATCGTACCCGCCACCGCGTTGGCAGCATCCTCGAGAGGCAGGGCACCCGCCTGAGCTAGCGTAATGGTCTCACGCTGTAAAACCTTCAGCGCATCGATGGGGACATCGATCTGACCTGCGAGGACCGCAAACGCCCGTGCCGACTCGCTAGCACCTAGTCCGCTAGCCTTGCCTACCTCTCGTGCGGTCTGCTTGAGATCCTCCAGCTCGTCACCGACAGAGCCCGTGATGGCGGAGAGATCGGCCATAGACTGCTCAAAGTCTACAGCCGGCGTGGCAAGCTGACCGAGCGTCTCGCCCACCATCTGGACCTGCTGGATAAGGCTAGTCAGCTCGATGTTGCGTATTGAATTGCCAACGGAGTCAAAGGCTTCTGTACCCTTCTCGCCCGTCTGCTTTGCTTCTCGTCCTGCCTCTTCTAGCTTGTCGTCTAGCTGGGTTACGGATTCTTGTGCCTTGCTCGTGTCGAGAGGCACCTTGTGAGGCTTCTGCGCCTCATCGGCAGTCTCCTGTATCTTGTCCGTCAGGTCGCTGACAGCCTGCTCTGCCTGCGTGGTGTCGGCAGAGAGATCGACGGGGCGCTGCGCCCTGTCTATGGTCTCTTGTATCTTGTTGCCCAGCTGGTTGAGGGCAACGGTCGCTTTGGCTATGTCCGCCTTGACCTCTATGCTGTAGATTTCGTTCATCAGTAGTGTCGTGAGGGTGATGAGGGTATGTAGTAGTTGGTCGCACCGCCTCCACGGTTGAGCATCCAGATAGCTCCCTCGAGGGCATCGGGCGCATCGTCGTGTATGCGACTGCCTGGCTCGATAGAGAGGAGCTGGTCTATGAGGGTGTCTATGCCAGTAGAGCGGTCGCAGAAGGTGATGAAGCCACGCTCGAAGAGTGGCTGCATCGCCTCTATACGGCTAAACTTGTCGGGCTTCTTCCGCTTGTCGGGGGTGATCGGTATCTGCCGTCCTCCTCGTGCGGCGCCTTCCTTCTGAAACTCATCGAGGAGGAGGTCTTGGATGAAGTTAGCCTCCATGTAGTAGCGTATCGGTATACGCCCGTCGATGTAGTTGTCTATGTCGTAGTGCCAGGCGACCATCTCTGATACGCTCGTCTGAGCTGCATAGCAGCGGAGTATATGGTAGTAGCCCTCGTGCGTCTTGCCGACGACGACGGTCGCCTTGTAGTCGTTCTTCGTGGTCGCCTTGAAGGAAGGGTCGGTGTAAGCCACTATGTGGCGGTACTCACGCAGACGCAGGGGCTTGCCGTAGCGTATCCAGTCACGCTTGAAGACGCTCCCCTCGGTCACCGGGTTATTCATATACTCCTTTTCGAAGTTGCGCTCGCCCATCGTCTGGCGCAGCTCACGGATCTCAGCCAGCGAATAGTTGTCCGCCCACGAGGGCCGGCCCTCCTTGTCTAGTATGTTCACCACGCTGTGGTGTATGCCCTTGGTCTGGGCAAAAGTGGCTAGTACGCTCGTCTTGCTAATGCGGTTGCCCACCATAATAAAGCGTCCACGACCAGCCGCCATCGTGCCAAAGAGTGCCGTCATCATCCACTCGTAAGCTTGGCGCACACGCGCCTCATTACGGCAGAGTACGTCGTCATCGAGGTCGTCAAGGAGGATGTAGTCGGGTCGCTGTCCACGCTTCTTCAAGCCACGGGGCGACTGCCCCCGCCCGAGCGCCACGAAGGAGGTGCCGTCTGACGTAGAGAAGCGCCCCGTCTGCCACTCCGCTCCTGGGTCTGTGCGCAGGCCAAAGTCTCGCTTGTAGGCATCGTTGCTCGAGAGCTCCGCCTGCAGATCACCCAGGAGTGCCGTTGCAGCCTCCTCGCTCTTGGAGACGACCACCATGTGGCGGAAGGCGCCCTCGCCTCTAGCCAGTAGCCAGAGCGGTATGAGACAGCCTAGGTGCGAGGACTTAGCATGTCCACGCGCCCACTCAAAGAGCGCCCTTGCCCGCTCCTCGCTCGCTATCCAGCGTGCTGCCTCAACCTGAAAAGGTGCTGTGGGCTTGCTCGCTAGGTGGGGGAAGTAGGTCGCCACAAAGAAGGCGTAGTCACGCTTAGCGCGTGCTATGCGAGCGTCACGGTCAGCCTCGCTCTCGCTAAAGGCGAAGCCGTGGCTGGTGATCTGGCTGACACGATCTTGCCAGCGGTCGAGAAGCTGCTTATTTACTCTTTTCATCGGAAGTATCGGAGCTATCGGACTAGTGCTTCTAGTGCTACTAGTGGCTAGGATCTAGTGGATTGTCAGTGGCTATGAGGTGGTGGAGGTAGGAGTCTTGGAGGGAGGTGAGGCGCTGGAAGAAGGCTTCGTCGAGCTTGAGCGTGCCAGCGTTTTGCATGAGCCAGTCGCTGAAGTCGCTGAAGGCTAGTATGACGTCATCGACGGTGATGCCCTTCTGTAGCTCCTTGACCTGCTTGCAGATCTTAGAGATGGCATCAGCATTGCCCGCAGGGTCGCCCTCGTCGATGAGTATGTCTAGCTGTCCTAAGAGCTTCTGATAGAGGGCACGTGGCGAGAGCATCGTCGCTTGACGCTTCTCAGCCCAGGCACCCCGCTGCTTCCAGCGGGTAAGCGTCTGAGGAGTAGTCCCCAGACGCCGAGCAATCTCCTTGAGTGGTATGCGCTCCTGGATGTAGAGCCGCATGGCGAGCTCGTACTTGTCGGGATCTTTAGGTCGCATGAGTATTTAATTAGTCATTAATCATTGCTTAGCTATACCTCCGTAGCATCTCGGCTCGCTCTTCGGCGGTCGGTAGTGCGGGCTTAGGCGGAGCTTCGTCCCATGGTAAGGGCATCACCTCGCGGAGCGTCACGCCCTCCTTGAGATGCGGTGCCAGCGCAGCATACACGAGCGTGCGCGTCTGCTCCCACGTGGTGCGATAGTCCTGCGTCCAGCTCGCCTCGTACCGCTCGACGATCGCCTGCCACTCGCTCACTGTGAGCTCGCCAAAAGCCTCTGGCGACAGACCCACATCGACGACAGCACAAGCGAGAGCCTCTAGGATCATGCTAGGCGTATAGCTGCCATTTCATCGGGCGTCAGGTCGCAGGCCAGATCGTCCACCGTCTCGTACGGATAGGTGTAACCGCCACGACGCTGACCACTCTTGAGGATAGCGTGCAGGAGTACCAGTGTATCGCTCAGGTTGTCGCTCGTGATGTCCGTAGCCTCGCGACCCGTGATGCGGTGGTACTCGAGAAATGCGCCCATCGTGATGATCACGGGATAGCGCTGCCCCTGGATGGTGATCTCCTCAGGAGCCGTCGGAGTTGTCTTCGTTGTCTTCTTGTCCATTGGTTTGTACTAGTTGGATTGTTAATTCTAAGCGCAAAGTTAAGCTTCACACTATCTACATACCAACCGCTTACTACTCTTGTTTACAATAGCTTGCGAGTGCACACACACTGCCCGACCTTTGCCATCAGAAATCATCACCCACCCCATGCTAGATCTAATCATCAACGACGAGGCGGTCATCAACGATCGTGGCTGGAGACTGCTCAACAGCGGTCTAGACCACACACGCTACGACAAGAACCCCCTCCTCCTACACCAGCACGACACAGACCAAATCGTAGGTCACTGCACCGGGCTGCGCATCGAGGGTACTCGCCTCATCGGCACCTTCGAGTTTGATGCAGACCCCGACAGTCAGGCCGTCAAGGAGAAGGCGACCAACGGCTCCCTCCGTGGCGTCTCGCCAGGGCTCTACATACGTGACATGGAGTTTGCCCCCGAGGGCGACACCGTCACCGACTGGGAGCTACTAGAGGTCTCGCTCGTCACACTACCGTCCAATCCCAGTGCCGTCAAGCTATACAGCCAGCAAGGCACAGCCCTCTCTGACGAGGAGGCTAGACAGCATATCGTCCAACTCAAATCTAACTACACCATGCCAACCCCAACCCCCAATCCTCTCACGCCTCAGACGCTCGCCCTGCTAGGACTAGGCGACAGCGCCACCCTCAGCGACATCCACGAGGCGATCACCCAGCTCACAGCCGAGCGCGACAAGCTACAGAAGGAGCTCACCGACCTGCACCACGAGGCAGTCGAGGCGCTCATCCAGTCAGCCATTGACGCAGGCAAGATAGACGCCTCACGGCGCGAGTCCTTTGCCCAGCTCTACGCCACCGACCCCGAGCTATGCAGTAGCATACTAGACGCCATCCCCGCACCGCAGTCACTCGCCAGCCTGCTCACCAGCAAGGCGCAGCCTGGACGCTATGACGACGACTGGGACACGCTAGACCGCAAGGGACTACTCGCACAGCTACGTGCCGACGATCCCGAGCTCTTCGCCGAGAAGTTTCGCCAGCGCTTCGGCAACTAAACCTCTAATCTCTAACATCTAACATCTAACCTCTAATTTCTACCACCACCATGTCACTCCTCACAGAAGTATGGATCAACTCCATCGTCGAAGGGCTCTTCGCCGACAATAGCTTCCTGGCCCGCTCCGTAGACCACTCAGACTTCGTCGACAACAAAGTCGTCCACGTCCCCAACGCAGGCGCTCCCAGCAACGTAGAGATGGATCGTGCCACCCTGCCCGCTGCCATCAAGCGGCGCACCGATGTAGACCTCTCATACGAGCTACACGAGTTCACGACCGATCCCATCCTCATCAACCACGCTGAGACCGTAGAGCTATCCTACGACAAGCGCAACAGCGTCCTCGCCATGGATCGTGCCAACCTCCACGAGACCGTAGCCGAGTACATCCTCTCCCAGTGGATGCCCACCAAGGCAGACGCCAAGCTGAAGGTCACCACCAAGGTCACCTCTAGCGACATAGCCCAGCTACAGAGAGCATTCAACAAGGCTAAGCTCCCCCAGCTCGGGCGCGTCATACTCCTCAGCGCAGACGCCTACAGCGACCTACTCGAGTCACTCACCAGCAATCAGTCTAACGCCTTCCTAGCCTGTGCCGACGCATCCAAGGGTGTCGTAGGCAGTCTCTACGGATTTGACTTCCTAGAGCCACGCTACGCACTCAAGGGTGCACTCGGACTAGCCTGGCACGACAAGTACGTAAGCCGTGCGCTAGGCGACGTCAAGCTCTTTGACGACCCCGACTCAGCCACCTACTACGGCAGCGTCCTCTCATTCCTCTTACGTGCTGGAGGCGCCAAGATGCGCTCCGACGAGGTCGGCGTCATGAGTCTAGTAGCTAATAGTTAGCAATGCAGCTTCGCTAGAGATTAGACTTTAGAGGCTAGAAGTTAGAGGTTAGAAGCTAGACCTCTGATCCACTCTGATACCTCCGATACCTCCGACTCTTTCTCTCTAATTTCTAATCTCTAACCTCTAATGCCATGACCATCAAACGCAACAACCCCGGCAACATACGCCCCTGGCGAAAGAAGTGGCAAGGAGAGATCACCCCGCCAGGCTCTCCCTTCTGTCACTTCACCTCCCTCGAGCTAGGCTGTCGCGCCATGCTCAAGCAGCTACGCAGGTACATCATAACCCACCGCTGCAATACCATACGCAAGATCATCGCTCGATGGGCACCCCCCGAGGAAAACAATACCGAAGCCTACATCCGCACCGTCGCCAAGACACTCGGCATCAGTCCCAACGAGCCCATCTCCGCCACCCAAGAGACCCTCATCTCACTAGCCGCCGCCATGACCATCGTCGAGCACGGCAAGAGCGTCCCACAAGAGACCTGGCAAGCCGCCTACAAGCTCCTCTAATATCTAATCTCTAATATCTAATCTCTAATCTCTAACCTCTAATCTCTAACTCCCATGCAACTCCTCTGCAACGCCCTCTTCTTCCTGCTAGGATCAGCCTTCGGTTACCTCCTATGCTATTGGCTACAGACACGTCACCTGCGCAAGCAGATGGACGCAACCCTGCAAGCCGTAAACTACATCAAATCCGAGCTCATACGCATCGAATCAGCCTACAACGCCACGAAATGATGAACATAACCGAAATCATCGCCGCACTCATCTCTGGAGGCGTCATCACCTCACTCGTCAACCTCCTCCTCAACCGCTCACAGCGTCGCAAAGACAACCTCACAAGCCACAAGGAGACACTCGAGATGCTACTCTCAAGCTACGAAGAGCTCATACGAGAGCGCACACAGCTACTCAAAGAGCTCTCGGATAGAGAAGACGACCGCCCCGATGAGCCTCAAGAAGACCCCAACGCCCCCACGCCATGACCCCCGCATTGGTAAGAGCCATACACCACATCTTGTACCTTTTACCTTTTACTGCCCTTCTCACAGCCTGCGCACCGCGCCGGGCTGTGCCCATCAAGACAACCACCACAACAGCCTCCACAGCACTACACCACACCCGCGACACACTCATCATACAGGACAGCGTCATCATCTACAACAGACCTGACACCATCCGCCTACGAGAGGTACACTATCGCACACGACTCACCCACTCACGAGACACCATCACAAGCTACGACACCATCCACACAGAAATACCCGTACCCGTCGAAGTAGTCCGAGAGGTGCACCGACTCAACTGGTGGCAACAAGCTCTCACCTACACAGGAGCCATCGCCATACTACTCGCACTCTATCGACTAGCACGACTCCTAAGACTCATTCATTAACTACTCAAACTACTCATTATGTCAACTACCTACCTCAACGGATCAGACATCACACTCCTCATCGAGCGAGACGGCAAATGGATCCCCACACTCGGAGCCAAGTCCCACAAAATAGCCGGCAAGTCCAACTCCAAGGAGATCGTCGACAAAGACACCACCAACTCCCTCTATAAGACCAAGTCCGTTAACTCCCTCGAGATCACAATCACCGTAGACGGCTTCGTCAAGATTGGCAAAGACGAAAATGGCGTCATAGCCTCCGAGCTATTCGCCCTCTACAAAGCAGGCAAGCCCGTCAAGCTACGCTACGGCTACCGCAACAACGCCCCACAAGGAGCCACCTACGAGGAGGGTGAATTCATTATCGACTCCATCGACGAGACCCACCCCGCAAAGGAAGAAGCCACCTACAACGCTACCTTCTCTAACACTGGCGAAGTCAAAACAGTCGTCGCCTCCTCCGCCTCCTCCGCCTCCTCCACACCAAAGCAATAACACAGCTAAAGGCGAGCGAGCTACAAAAAAGCTCCCCTCGCCTAACGTAGGAGACTCTCACATCCATCCTACGAACAAAGGTGCCAAGACACCACGACAAGGAGAGCAATAGCTCTTGTGTCGGTGTCTTGGCACCTCGTATTATATATTGATGTGAGAGTGCCACAAAGATA